>Ga0209273_10001232_pt1 | contig 24297 bp, 23 predicted proteins | sample tdAd471_FD_187126 | JGI IMG/M metagenome (GOLD analysis project Ga0209273, IMG submission 187126) | Marine sediment microbial communities from the Atlantic coast under amendment with organic carbon and nitrate - tdAd47.1 (SPAdes)... | ecosystem: Environmental > Aquatic > Marine > Coastal >...
CGCTCGATAGCGGGCCGCACGATCGCCGCGTAGGTCCGTTTCGAATTCTGATGCAACGGACAAGGGCCGACCAGACACCTCCCTGTTGGTCGGCCCTTTTCTTTTCCAACCACTTGCTTAGGGTACTGGCATGACGACTGCCTGGACCGCCGACTGTGTGCGCAAAATCAAAGCCTCACACACTCCGCGCATTCCGATCATCAAAGAAAACGGTCCTGCTACCCTCGATGCTGGACGGGTCTATTGGGATATGTGGCCGATACACGACCGGGATGGCCGCGTCGCGTCAATCCATGGGCGCGAACTATGGATGGCCTTGTCCGCACCTGATCGCAGCGATCCAGGTCTGCGCCACTTCGAGGCGAAAATTCGTCTTATCGAGCGCAGGTCAGGAAAGTGGTTCGATCTCGGCGACGTGCTCCCTGAGTTCACGGTAGATTATGAGCGCGAATGGGCGGGTTCTGCGGTTACCGATGGCATAGCCGTTATCCTGTACTTCACTGCTGCCGGGACAAATCAGCGCCCTGGGGGCTATCAACAGCGCCTCGTGGAATCCCATGCGATTGTCGGGCACGATGGGCTGCCGGACGCGTGGACCGCGCCCCGTGCATCAATCAAAGAATTGGCGCCCGACTATATGCTCGCAGACGCGCATGAAGGTGAAGCAGGCAAGATCAAGGCGTTCCGTGACCCGGCCTATTTCCGCGATCCTGCCGACGGGCGGGAGTATTTGATTTTCACCGCATCTCATGCCGGTACCAGCAGCGACTATAACGGCGCGGTCGGTATCGCCCGGCGAATCGATGATGGATGGAAGCTGTTGCCACCGCTGATCCACGCCGACGGCGTCAACAATGAGCTTGAGCGAGCGCATGTCGTCTGCCACCAAGGTCGCTACTACGCTTTTTGGGCGACCCAGCGCTCGACATTCGCACCCGGCCTGAACCATGCACCCAACGGACTGTACGGCATGGTTTCCGACAGTCTGATGGGCGATTACCGTCCACTCAACGGATCAGGTCTGGTTCTCGCCAATCCTGATGAGGAGCCTCTACAAAGCTACAGCTGGTTTGTGACGCGCGAGCTTCTCGTTTCCAGCTTCGTAGATTTTCGCGGCCTGAAGGGCGAACCCGTTCCCACCGATCCCGTCGAAGCTAGCAGACTGTTTGGCGGCTTTCCCGCTCCACTTCTGAAGCTGACCATCGATGGTGATCGATGCGAACTGGCGGAAACGGTCGAGGCATGAATTCGGCAGGTAAACCGCTACTGGGCGGTATCGAGGCTGGCGGAACCAAGTTTGTGCTTGCGGTGGGACATTCACCAACCGAAATCATCGAACGACATGAAATCCCTACGCGCGATCCCGCGACGACACTTGCTCAGGCAGGCGATTGGTTTGAGGCGCAAGGATCGATCAGCACGCTTGGAATTGCGAGCTTCGGTCCTGTCGAACTTGATCGGTCATCACCGCTCTGGGGTCACATTACCAACACGCCTAAGCCGGGTTGGGGAAACTGCGACTTGGCTGGTTACTTTGCCAAACGCTTTGGAGTTCCCATTGGCTTCGACACCGACGTGAACGGAGCCGCGCTCGCTGAGTATCAGCACGGCGCGGGAAAGGGAGCATCATCGCTTGCTTATATCACCGTGGGTACCGGGATTGGAGGAGGTCTCGTGAATGACGGACAGGCCGTCCATGGAGCCGCGCATCCAGAGATGGGCCACATCTTCCCGCGCCGCCACGCGGATGATCGCGAGTTCGAAGGGATATGTCCACACCACGGCGACTGCCTGGAAGGGTTGGCGAGCGGTCCGGCTATCAAAGCGCGCTGGGGAGCGTCACTTTCCGAGTTACCGGCAGATCACATCGCGCATGAAATCATCGCCAATTATCTGGCTCAGATGGCGCACGCCCTCATCGCTATGACGGCAGTGGAGACCATCGTTTTTGGCGGTGGCGTCATGAAGACGGATGGCTTGCTTGAGCGCGTGGACCGGAGAGCATCGGAACTCGACGCAGAGTATTCTCCGGGCGGGTCGAGGCACAAGATCGTCTCACCAGGCCTTGGCCAGAATGCTGGCCTCGCAGGAGCGCTAATGCTCGCGCCCTTGGTTTGATGTCCGCTTTTAAGGTTTCTTCGTTGGAGATCACATGTCTGGAATTGGGGCGCAAAGCCGTCGTGCCCACCAGAGCGCTTCTTTATCTTCCAAGGCAGAAATCTGACCACTCGCGCATCAGCTCTCGCCGCTTGTCCAGATAGTTGGTACGCCGATAGGCGGCCTCCACTTTGTTGCTGACCGTATGGGCTAGTGCCGCTTCCGCCACCTCGCCGGGATAGCTGGTCTTCTCTGCTGCCCAATCTCGGAACGCAGATCGAAAGCCGTGAACGGTGAAGGGCAACTTCGCGTAACGCAGGATTTTGAGCAGCGTCATGTCGGACATCGGACGCAAGACGTTGCGACCGGGGAAGACCAGATTGCTGCACTCAGCGTAGTAAGGTCTGGCACGTTCGAGCACGTCGATTGCCGCATCAGTCAGCGGAACAAGGTGTTTCTTTCCAACCTTCATCCGCTCCGCAGGGACAGTCCAGAGCTTTGCGTCCAGATTGATCTCCGCCCATTTAGCACCCCGCACTTCGCCCGATCGAGAGGCAGTCAGGATCAGGAACTCAAGCCCGAGCCGTGCGACACTCGTTCGCTTGTGCAGATGCTTCAAGAAAGTTGGGACATCCTCGTAGGGCATCGCAGCGAAATGGCCGTCCTGCTTCGGCTGTCGTGGCAGTGCGCGGCTCAGCGAGCGCATTGGCGCTTCGGTCGCGCGCATTCCGTTTGCGTATGCCCAATCGAGCACAACGCCGATCCGTTGCTTTACACGGCGAGCCGTCTCCGGCTTCTCCAGCCAGAAATCGAGAAGCACTTCACGGATGAGCGGTCCCTCGATGTCGTTAACGAGTCTGTCGCCAAGCTTCGGGAAGGCATAGGTTTCGAGTGTATTGATCCATTGATCCTGATGCTTGCCGTTCTTCCAGGTTGCTTTCTGCTCAGTGTGGACCTTCTCGGCAGCGGCCTTGAACGTGAGGATTTCGATTTTCTGGCGCTTGCGCTCTTCGATCGGATCAATGCCTCGCTGAATATCGCGGCGCATGTCGATCGCGAGTTCGCGGGCTTCAGCCAAGGTAACTAAGTCTAGTGGCCCTAGGCCGATGTCCCTTCGGCGCCCGTTTATGGTCGCGCGCAGCACCCAATACCCCTTTCTTGGGGCGGTGAGCAGCAGCGACAGGCCATCGCCATCCATGTAGCGGCCCGGCTTAGTGAGAGCTCGAATCTGAGCAGCGGAAAGTTTTCCCATAGCCATCCATCCTGGTTCTCTTCCCACATCTGCTCCCACAATGGTGGGTAGAAAGTGTGGGAACGGTTGGAACAAAATAAGAACTAGAGATTCCGATGCAAGTCCGAAAAGCCCCAGAATTCTGCGGCTTTCAGGGACTTTCTGGGATCTCTTGGGATGGTATAGGTGGCGGAGACGGAGGGATTCGAACCCTCGGTACCGGATTTACCAGTACGACGGTTTAGCAAACCGTTGGTTTCAGCCACTCACCCACGTCTCCGCACTGGTTACCTTGCGTTGTTTCATCAAGGCTGGCTATTGAGCGACGGGCTATAGCGTTGTGCATCGCGCTTGGCAACGCCGCTCGATATTGTTTTCTCCTTTATTTATTTGACCATCTGTTGCGCGTCTTTTTGGGTTAGCATTCGCAGGGCTTATTCTGGCGTGCGTGGGCGCGCCTGAACATAGCTGCCCAATATACGCACCCATTTGGTATGAAAGCCGAGCTCGTCCAGTGCGCGGTCTACAGCTGGTTCACCGGGCATGCCTTCTATGTCGGCATAAAATTCGGTTGCGGCAAAGCTTGCGCCGCGCTGGTAGCTCTCCAGCTTGGTCATGTTGACGCCATTGGTCGCAAACCCCCCCATCGCCTTATAAAGTGCGGCAGGAATGTTTTTTACTTCAAACAAAAAGGTCGTCATTACCTGCGCTTTGGCGGGCGGTGTGGTAGCCTCCCGTGCGAGCACGACAAAGCGCGTCATATTGTCATGACTGTCCTCGATTTCTTGTGCGATGATTTTCAGCTCATATAATTCTGCTGCCAGAGCAGGCGCTATGGCACCTATGCCGACTTCGCGTTTTTCAGCCACCAATGCTGCTGCTCCTGCCGTATCAGCATAGGCGACCGGGCGGATGTCGTGCTCGCGCAGATAATGCCGACATTGTCCCAAGGCCTGCACGTGGCTGAGCACCTGATGGAGTGGCGAATCAGTCGGAGCCATCAGATAGTGATGGATAGGCAAAAAATATTCATCAACGATAGAAAGGCCGGATTCGGGAAGCAGAAAATGCATATCGGCGACGCGGCCATGAAGCGAATTCTCGATCGGGATGATTGCGTGGTCGGCCTTGCCCTCGCGTACTGCGTCCAGGGCATCCTCGAAGGAAAAGCACGGCAGAGGCAGACAATCCGGGCGATAGCCCTGCGCTGCAAGGTGAGAATTGGCACCCGGCGCGCCCTGGAAAGATATGGCGCGTACTGGCTCTGCTTGCGCAGCGGCGTTCATTTGCTCAACAAGTTTGCGAGCGGGCAGGGGATAGTTTTCCATCAAAAATTCCTCACCTGCGCGCTTAGGCTGTGATGTGATTTGACGCAAGCATGCTTGCACCTTTGGCATTCCCCTATTATGGGAGCGCGCGTAGGGGGAAATATGCGGCGGCAATGGCGCGCTCCCCTGTCAGGTTTGAAGAAGGATTACGGGCGCATGGACGATCGTTTCAACACATTTGCGGGCTGGGCCTTGTTTGCCGGTATCATCGCGCTGGGCGGTGGTATCGTGTCGAGCAAGCTGTTTCATACGGAGCGCCCGGAAGAAATGGGCTATGCGATCGAAGGTGTTGAAGAAGGCGGAGAAGGGGCTGCGGCTGGTCCATCGCTCAATACATTGCTCGCGACGGCTGATGTTGCCAAGGGCGAGAAGGTGTTTGCCAAATGCGCCGCATGCCACAGCATTAATGATGGTGGCGCAAACGGTATTGGCCCTAATCTCTATGCTGTTATTGGCAAGCCGCATGCCGCGCATGCTGGCTTTGCCTTTTCCGATGCAATCAAAGGTGTTCCGGGCAACTGGACCTTTGAAGCCATGGACGCATGGCTGAAGAGCCCGCGCGAATATGCGCCTGGCACGAAGATGACCTTCGCTGGCCTGGGCAAGCCGGAAGATCGCGCGAATCTGATTGCGTGGATGAATACGCAAGGGTCGAACCTGCCGTTGCCTGCTGCCGATGCGCCGGAAGCAGCGGAAGGCGATGAAGCGGCTAATGCTGCTGAAGCGGTTGAAAATGCTGCTGAGGAATCCGTACCGGCGGAATAATCTGCACAATATAAACACAAAAAAACGGCCTGCGATTGCGGGCCGTTTTTTTGTGTTGCTGCCTGACTGCATTATCAATCGCAGCCGGGTTCGCCCTCTTTCTCGTAAAAGGCTTCGACCACGGCCCAGGCTTCTTCTGCGGTCTCGACCCAGTTGATGAGGTCGAGGTCACTATGGGCGATCACGCCTTCGTCGGCCAATGCTTCGAAATCGACGACACGGTTCCAGAAATCCCGCCCGAACAGCAAAATTGGTATCGGGTCGATTTTGCCGGTCTGTACCAGAGTGAGCAGCTCGAAAAACTCATCGAACGTGCCGAAGCCGCCGGGGAAGACGGCGAGCGCGCGGGCGCGGATGAGAAAATGCATCTTGCGCAGCGCGAAATAGTGAAACTGGAAAGAGAGTTCCGGCGTCACATATGCATTGGGCGCCTGCTCATGGGGCAATACGATATTGAGGCCGATTGTTTGCGCGCCAACCTCATGCGCGCCACGGTTGGCGGCTTCCATGATCGAGGGGCCGCCGCCAGAGCAGACGACAAAATGATGGCAGCCAGCGCTATTGGCCGGGAATTGTGCGGCGATAGTCGCGAGTTTGCGCGCTTCGTCATAATATTTCGCTTTGGCAGCAAGATTGTTGGCGATGCGCAGGTCCCGGTCGGTCTTGGCGGCGTCGATGAGCGACTGTGCTTTTTCCGGTGAGGGAATACGCGCTGACCCGTAAAAGACGAAGGTGGAGGCAATCTGTGCTTCTTCGAGCAGCACATGGGGCTTCAACAGCTCCAACTGGAAGCGTATCGGGCGTAAATCTTCGCGCAGCAAAAATTCATCGTCCTGAAAGGCGAGTTTATAAGCGGCGCTTTGAGTTTGTGGGGTCTCCAGCGTTTTGCTGGCGTCATGGGCCTCTTGCCGCGCGGGGCGGAAGATGCGCTCTCCGATATTTTTCTTGCTCATGAATGGGGCGGTAGCGTTTTTTCTATGGCACTGGAAGTCCGCAAATGGTCTTTTTACATCCAGTTCAGCGGCAATATCCATCCCGCCGCATTAGCGGCAAAATCCACCCCGCCGCATTAGCGGCAAAATCCACCACGTCCTCCCATATCGAAATGAAGATGGTCATGATGGGCAGCATTATAATCGGGGCTGAGCACGGTGCGGAAGCGTTTGCAGGCACTGTCGCGTACCACCCGGAGGAATTTACGCTGGTTCGGGTCAGATGCATTCCAGCCATTTTGTAACGAGATGCGACGGCCATCGGCGAGCAGAAAGGCCGCGACATCAACCGCATTGGCCTTGGCATGTTCCGAGAGGCGGGCGCTGCCAGCGATGCGCCGGCAATTATAGGTGCCGAAACTGTCTATGCGCACCACATCACTGCCAAGATAGATGCGCGCGGCCGGGCGCACGCCATAGCGCACCCAGGCTGCAAAATGCTGTGCGAGCGGGCAGGTCATCGGCCCCAAATTGCTGACAGGTACGCCGATATTGTCCAGCCGCAGAGCGCCATAGACAGTGCACCCACCGCCATGATTTTTATCAGGCAGGGGCGTGTAACGTGCGCCAAGGCTGGAGAGGGCGCTTGCGCATTGTTTGAATTCGGGGCTTCTCGCGCCGACAGACGGTGTCGCGTTGACGCCCCTGCGTTTTGCCTGTGGCACCCCACAGGCCGAGAGCAGCAGGCTGGCAAGAAGTACCATGCTGGCGGCCCGCCGGTATCGGCCCTTGAAAACGCCTGTGGCGCTTGCCCGATATTCGATTTTCTGTTCCGCCCGCGTCATGAATACTGCATAGATTAGAGTATCAGTCTGGCAAAGGTCATTATTACTGCGACGAAATGCGCCGGGCATGAGTCAGAAGGCACAACTGTAAAAAAAAGCGGGTGATATGAACCGCAATCAGTATGACTTGATATGAGCGGCCCCTTTTCATTTGACATTAACCTTGCAGACTGTAGTGCCGCCGACGGGCCACGCGGTCCCAACGCCGCGCGAGCTCTCTGTAAGGAGAAGCGTACATGACTGAAGTTACCAAGCCGCCGCTGGGTGCGGCTCCGCAGCCGTTTAAACCCGAATCGAAGCCTGCGCGCCCGCATTTTTCATCCGGTCCCTGCGCCAAGCCGCCGGGCTGGGAAGCCACCAAACTCAACACAGAATCGCTGGGCCGTTCGCATCGTGCGAAGATTGGCAAAGCGCGCCTTGGCCTCGCCATCAGCCTGATGCGCGAAGTGCTTGGTGTCCCCGATACGCATCGCATCGGCATTGTTCCCGGCTCTGATACGGGCGCTTTTGAAATGGCGATGTGGACGATGCTGGGCGCCAGACCGGTGACGACGCTCGCCTGGGAAAGCTTTGGTGAAGGTTGGGTCACCGATGCCGCGAAGCAGCTCAAGCTCGACCCCACGGTACTGCGCGCTGACTATGGCTATCTGCCAGACCTTGGCGCGGTGAACTGGTCGAACGATGTGCTCTTCACATGGAACGGCACCACCTCTGGCGCGCGCGTGCCCAATGGCGACTGGATTGCTGATGACCGCGAAGGCTTGTCCTTCTGCGATGCGACTTCGGCTGTGTTTGCTTATGACATGCCGTGGGACAAGCTCGATGTAACGACCTTCTCCTGGCAGAAAGTGCTGGGCGGTGAGGGTGGCCATGGGGTCATCATCCTCGGCCCGCGCGCTGTCGAGCGGCTGGAAAATCATACGCCTGCATGGCCGCTGCCCAAGGTGTTCCGCCTGATGGCCAAGGGCAAGCTGGCCGAAGGCATTTTCAAGGGGGAAACGATCAACACCCCGTCCATGCTGGCCGTGGAAGATGTCATCTTCGCGCTCGAATGGGCGAAGTCGGTCGGCGGTCTTGAAGGGCTGAAGAGCCGTAGCAATGCCAATGCCGCAGCGCTTGGCAAGATTGTCGAGGCGCGCAGCTGGCTGGGCCATCTCGCGCCGGATGCCGCGACGCGTTCGACCACCAGTGTTTGCCTTACGGTTGAGGGTGCCGATGCTGACTTCATCAAGAAGATGGCGTCTGTTCTCGAAGCGGAAGGCGCGGCCTATGATATTGCGGGCTATCGCGATGCGCCTGCGGGCTTGCGCATCTGGTGTGGCGCAACAGTCGATACGGCTGATGTTGAAGCGCTGGGGCCGTGGCTCGACTGGGCTTACGCTACCGCCAAGGCTGGCTGAACCTGATTTCCTTATTTCCTTGTCATTCCCGCGAAGATGGGAATCCAGACTAAATGCAAGGCATCGCCGCTCTGGATCCCCGCGTTTGCGGGGATGGCATCAAAGCAAGAAAGGCACATTATTATGCCAAAAGTACTGATTTCTGACAAAATGGACCCACAGGCCGCGCAGATTTTCCGTGATCGCGGTGTCGAAGTGGATGTGATCACCGGCAAGACGCCGGAAGAGCTGAAAGCCATCATCGGCGACTATGATGGTCTGGCGATCCGCAGCTCGACCAAGGTAACGCCGGAAATTCTCGATGCCGCTACCAACCTCAAGGTGATTGGCCGCGCTGGCATTGGTGTGGACAATGTCGATATTCCCTATGCGTCGGGCAAAGGCGTTGTTGTGATGAACACGCCCTTTGGTAACTCGATCACCACGGCGGAACATGCCATCGCGCTGATCTTCGCGGTTGCGCGCCAGCTCCCTGAAGCAGACGCCAGCACACAGGCTGGCAAGTGGGAAAAGAGCCGCTTCATGGGGGTTGAGCTGACTGGCAAGACGCTGGGTCTCATTGGCGCCGGTAATATTGGTGGTATCGTGGCCAGCCGCGCGCTCGGCCTCAAAATGAAGGTGGTGGCGTTCGACCCGTTCCTGACGCCGGAGCGCGCCATCGAGATGGGCGTCGAAAAGGCGGATCTTGATACGCTGCTCGCCAAGGCAGACTTCATCACCCTGCATACGCCATTGACCGACCAGACGCGCAATATCCTTAGCAAAGAGAATCTCGCAAAAACCAAGAAAGGCGTGCGTATCGTCAATTGTGCCCGTGGCGGCCTGATTGACGAAGCTGCGCTCAAGGAAGCGCTGGATAGTGGCCATGTGGCTGGTGCAGCGCTTGATGTGTTTGCTGTAGAGCCGGCAAAGGAAAACGCGCTTTTTGGCACGCCTAATCTCATCTGCACGCCGCATCTTGGTGCATCGACCAGCGAAGCGCAGGTCAATGTCGCGCTTCAGGTCGCTGAGCAGCTTTCGGATTATCTGCTGACTGGTGGCGTTACCAACGCGCTTAATATGCCGTCGCTCTCGGCAGAAGAAGCGCCCAAGCTCAAGCCCTATATGGCGCTGGCGGAAAATCTCGGCAGCCTTGTTGGCCAGCTTGCGGCCGATGATCTCGACAATATTGCGGTTGAGGTTGAGGGCGCTGCGGCGGAGCTGAACATTAAGCCGATTACCGGCGCTGTGCTGTCCGGCTTCATGCGTCGCTATTCTGACACGGTGAACATGGTCAATGCGCCCTATCTGGCGAAAGAGCGGGGCCTTGATGTGCGCGAAGTGCGCCATGACAGGGAAGGCGACTATCACACGCTGGTTCGTGTGACGGTGAACACCAGTGAGGGCGCGCGTTCGGTTGCGGGCACATTGTTTGGTAACAGCAACCCGCGCCTTGTCGAGATTTTCGGCATTGGCATTGAGGCCGAACTGGAAGGCAATATGCTCTATATTGTCAATGAGGACACGCCGGGCTTTATTGGCAGCGTCGGCTCCACATTGGGCGAAGCGGGCATCAATATCGGTACGTTCAACCTTGGCCGTCGTGATACCGGCGGTGAAGCCGTTCTGTTGCTGAGCGTTGATAACGCTATTCCGGATAATGTGCTTGATGTCTTGTGCAAGCTGCCGGGTGTCAAGCGTGTGAAGGCGTTGAAGTTCTAAACGCGGCGACCAGCTAAAATATTATGGCCCGGCGGTTCTGCTGGACTGCCGGGCCATTTTTAGTAAAGGGGTGCGCATGAGCATGAACCGCGCCATCAATACGGGTCTGTTGCCCGAGGGTCTGTCTGATCGCTTGCCCCCACAAGCTGAAGCGTCTGCGCGATTGGTCCGTAGTGTGCTCGATACGGCAGCCAGCCATGGCTATGCCCGGGTGATGCCGCCGATGGCAGAGTTTGAAGAAACGCTGGTTGGCCGGCTGCAATCGGCAGGCGCGCAGGATATGCTGCGCGCTATTGACCCTGTGTCGCAGCGTACACTCGCCTTGCGCCCGGATATCACGGCTCAGGTTGGCCGTATTGCCGAAACGCGCATGGCTGGCGCGGCGCGGCCCTTGCGGCTGTCCTATGCGGGGCAAGTGCTCAAATTGCGCGCAGACCAGCTGCGGCCAGAGCGTGAGCAGATGCAGGTCGGTGCGGAGCTGATCGGTACCGACAGCGAAGTGGCAGCGACAGAGGTCGTGACCGTGGCGATTGCAGCGTTGCAGGCTGCTGGCGTTGCAGACATTACTATCGATTTTACCCTGCCGGATCTGGTGGAGCAGCTTGCGGCAGGCCCGTTGCCGCTGCCTGCTGCGCTGGTCGAGCCGGTGCGCGCGCGCCTTGATGCCAAGGATGCAGGGGGGCTTGTCGCGCTGGGTGATCAGGCGGCGGCTTATTTGCCGCTCATTGAAGCTGCTGGACCATTTCATGCAGCGATGGAGAGGCTGGAAGCGCTGGATGTTGGCGGAGCGCTGGCGGGCCGCATAGCCGCGCTGCGCGCTATCGCCAAACCCATTGACTGGGACATCACCCTGACCCTCGATCCGACTGAGTGCCATGGTTTTGAATATCAGCGCTGGTTCGGTTTTTCGATCTTCGCGGCCGGCTTTGTTGGCGAGATTGGCCGGGGTGGCAGCTATGCGATTGCACGCGGTGATGAGGTGCCTGAGCCAGCCATTGGTTTCTCGCTTTATCCTGACCCGTTGATCGATGCTGGCTTTGGCAGCAAAGCGACGAAACGGATATTCCTGCCGCTGGGCCATGATATGGAGCGTGCCAAGGCGCTGCGCACAGAAGGCTGGCGCACGGTGGCCGCGCTGTCCGATACCGATGATGGCAAGGCTTTGGGATGCTCACACTGGCTGGACATATCCGGTCCGCAAGAGTTTTGAGACAAAGGAAATAGTGTGGCGAATGTTACCGTGATCGGTGCCCAATGGGGCGATGAAGGCAAAGGCAAGATTGTTGACTGGCTGGCGGAGCGCGCAAGCTGCGTTGTGCGCTTTCAGGGCGGTCATAACGCAGGCCATACGCTGGTCATCGGCAATAAGACCTATAAGCTCGCGCTGCTGCCGAGCGGGGTTGTGCGTGGAACATTGTCTGTCATTGGCAATGGTGTCGTGTTTGACCCGTGGCATTTCCGCGATGAGGTCACCAAAATTCGTGAGCAGGGCGTCGAGATTTCACCAGAGGTTCTGCATGTCGCGGAAACTGCGCCATTGATCCTGCCGATCCATTGTGATCTGGACGGTATGCGCGAGGACGCATCAGGTGCGGGCAAGATTGGCACGACGCGGCGCGGCATTGGCCCGGCTTATGAGGATAAGGTTGGCCGCCGTGCGATCCGTATTTGTGATCTTGCCCATCTCGATGATCTGGAGCCGCAGATTGAGCGCCTTTGCGCCCACCATGATGCACTGCGCGCGGGCTTTGGCCAACCTCCCGTTGATCGCGCGGCCCTGCTGGCGGCGCTGAAAGACATTGCCGATTTCGTGTTGCCCTTTGCCAAGCCTGTCTGGCTGACGCTGAATGAAGCGCGCAAGCGGGGCGACCGCATATTGTTCGAGGGAGCGCAGGGTGTGTTGCTCGATGTTGATCATGGCACCTATCCCTATGTCACCAGCTCGAACACGGTGGCGGGCACAGCCAGCTCTGGCACCGGTCTTGGCCCCAAGGGCGCAGGCTTTGTGCTGGGTATCGTCAAGGCATACACCACGCGCGTAGGCAGCGGCCCGTTCCCGACCGAGCAGGATAATGACATTGGCCAGTTGCTGGGCACACGCGGTCATGAGTTTGGTACCAATACCGGGCGGCAGCGGCGCTGCGGCTGGTTTGATGCTGTGCTGGTGCGCCAGTCAGCGGCAGTGAGCGGTGTTACGGGCATTGCCCTTACCAAGCTCGATATTCTCGATGGTATGGACGAGATCAAAATCTGCACCGGTTATATGCTCGATGGAAAGCGCTATGACTATCTGCCGCCGCATCCGCAGGATCAGGTACGGGTTGAGCCGATTTACGAGACCATGGCGGGTTGGAATGAAACGACAGCCGGTGCGCGCAGCTGGGCCGAACTGCCAGCACAGGCGATCAAATATATCCGCCGGGTTGAGGAGCTGATCGAATGCCCGGTCACACTCGTATCCACCTCGCCGCAACGCGATGACACAATATTGGTCACAGACCCGTTCGCGGACTGAATAATGTTACATTTGTATGTGGCTGTTTAAAAAAAAGACACATTCTGTTGGTCTATTTCTTGATGCAAAATGAATTTTCAGCGTTACTGTGCGCACGGAATTTATAGTTATTATCATCTTAAGGGAATTATACATGCGACATATATGGGCTATTGCCGCTGCAACATTGGCAAGCGTTCCTGGCGTGGCTAGCGCTGCTCCATTCGTAAATGGAAGCTTTGAAGATTCGGTTGCGCCGCTTGCTGGTTTCGCAAGCTATGGTGCTGGTACGAATATTGGTGGCTGGGTTGTTAGCCAAGGCCAAATTGATGTAGTTGGTGCGAACTTTCTTGCTCCTGATTTCGTTGCCTCGGATGGCGTATATTCGGTTGATATGAATGGCTCAAATGGTACACGTGGAGGTGTCGCACAAACTTTTGATACGGTTGCGAACACATCTTATCGCGTTACTTTTGATCTGAACGCTAATGTGTATGACAATTTTGTCGGCATTAAGAATGTTGAGGCGTCTGCGGGTGATTTCACAGGTGTTTTCGGCTATGATACAAGCCTGCATACCCAGGGTCAGCCGAGCCCATGGACCTCATTCAGCTTCAATTTTACGGCTAGCTCCGCCAGCACTACGCTTGCGTTTGAGAGCTTTTTCCCTAATGCGACTGGCCCCGGTAGTAACTTCGGCGCATTGCTTGACAATGTTAATGTGACTGTTGCTGCGGTGCCTGAACCCACAACATGGGCCATGATGATTTTGGGCATGGCTGGTGTTGGCATTTCCATGCGTCGCCGCAAAGCGACTTTGCGTTTCGCCTGAGAGCTTCATGAAGCGCCACGCGCAACAATAGAATAGAGAAAAGCCGGTTCGTATATACGTGCCGGCTTTTCTGTTTTGTCTGTATATTGCTTACGCTGTGCTCATGAAAAAGCCCGGCTGCTCCATAGAGTTGCCGGGCTTTTCCTCCCCTCCTGTTATCTCGGGAGCGGCGCTATTTTATCATTATATTTATCCGTCGTAGTCAGCGCCGATATTCTGGTTGCGCGGCGGAGCGGCTGCGGTCAGGCGCAGAGCTTCAGCCGACTGAGCGATATTGCCGATTTCATCAGGCATATCATCATCGTCAATGCGGACTTTCTGGAGGTCGCTGATCAAGGCTTCCTGCATATCTTCCGGTGTAATGGTTTCTTCTGCGATTTCGCGCAGGGCGACAACGGGGTTCTTGTCCCGATCACGATCTACGGTCAGCTCTGCACCACCGGAAATTTCGCGGGCGCGCTGAGCGGCAAGCAATACGAGATCGAAACGGTTTGTGACCTTGTCGACGCAATCTTCGACGGTAACGCGGGCCATCGGGCCTCCTGAAAAATACGGAAATACGAACGCACCGCCTACCAATGCTGTGTGCAAGAGTCAATATTTCTGTGTTCGGAGATAGGCTGGTACGGCTTTTGGCACAGCGACAATTTTCTGGCACAATATTCCCGTCTCGGGCATCATCTCATTATGCAATGCAATGTATCACAGGACCATGGCCATCAGGAGCCATTGCTGGAATATGAACTGGATAGCAACAGGCTCGTGGTGTGTGGGCAGGGGCCACAATTACGAGACATGCTCATTGCCCTGATTGATGGAGCTGCGACGAACCTCAAGCTCTATTATTATATCTTTGCCGACGATGAGAGCGGTCGCCTTGTCCTGAAACGCCTTGTCGCTGCCGCCAGACGTGGTGTGGATGTACGTTTGATGGTCGATGCGTTCGGTTCGGGCGTTGCAGGTAACAGTTTTTTTGCTCCATTGGTGGAGGCGGGAGGAAGGCTGGGCTGGTTTGGTTCAAGCTGGTCAACCCGCTATTTGATCCGTAATCATCAGAAAATGGCCATTGCCGACGATGTCAGCGCCATAATTGGCGGCTTCAATGTGTCGGATGCCTATTTTGGTCTGCCAGAGGAAGATTGCTGGCATGATATGGGTATTCGCATAGATGGCCCTGAAGTGGCGGTGTTGTTGCGCTGGTATGAGGGACTCTGGGAGTGGGTGTCGGCGCCCTATCAAAGCTTCAGGGCATTACGTGCGTTGGTGCGCGGATGGCATGATGGGAACGGGCGTTTTCGCTGGTTAATGGGAGGCCCTACCTATAGTTTAAGCCCATGGGCACGCACAGTACGTTCCGACCTTGAAAAAGCGCAGCGGGTGGACATGGTTGCCGCCTATTTTTCGCCGGGCAACCGCATGTTGGCGCGTCTGCGTCGGGTGGCACAACGGGGTACGGCGCGGATCATATTGGCCTCGCGTTCAGACAATACGGCCACAGTAGCAGCGGCACGACTATTGTATGGATCGCTGCTTCGGCGTGGCGCGGAAATATATGAATATCAGCCCTGTCGTTTGCATATGAAGCTTATCGTCATTGATGATGCAGTCTATATTGGCTCGGCCAATTTCGACATGCGGAGCCTCTTTATCAATCTTGAGATCATGCTGCGTATAGAGGATGCGCAATTCGCTGACCATATTCTGGGCTTTATTGATCGCCGGGTAGCACAGAGTGAGCATATCACCGCCCAACGCCATAAAGAGCGCAGGACAGCATTTCGTTTTCTCAAGGGGTGGATAAGCTATCTGTTGGTCGGCGTGCTTGATTATCAGATTACGCGGCGGCTCAATTTCCGGGAGTGATATGGGGTTTGAGAGTTTGAAATTTGTTCCGCACCAGAACCATATAGTTGCCAGTGACCCTAGGTGGTGTTGACATTCAGCCCTGCCGGTCTGCAAATGCCGCTTTCCCGTACTTCCGATGCTCACGTACCTGTAGTACGCTGCGCTTCGGGTCACAGAAAACCAGCATTTTCGCCACGGCATCTTCTGAATGTCAACACCACCTAGTGACCCGGATCTGAAGCTCGTTGCATTATTCGGCAAGCACTGAGCGAACTTCAGATCCATAAGGGTCACTAGTAACTATATGAATCGAGTGTGGTTTAAGGATTTGAAATTCGCTCTGCACCTGGCCGTTTCAATGTGGCGAATTTCAAATCCACCACACTAGTCATTGCCAGAGGGCGATGCGGTCGTGGGTTTGCTGGCGGTGAAGATGAAACAGGGCGGAATATTGGCCCAGATGAAATCTTGCTGAAGGGCCGCGAAATGTTTCTGGAGCCGCTTTTTTACGAAGCGCGAATATTGATAGACAAGAAAGGCCCCATGATCACCGGCCGCGCGGGCGGTAGCCGCCATGATCGCATTGTCTACGCCGGGTGGCAGGGTAGAGAAGGGCAGCCCTGAGACGATATAGTCCGCGTTTTGGCCGGGCGCATGGTCCGCCAATATTCTTTCTATATCGGCAGCGGATCCATGCACGGCGATGAAACGCGGGTCATCTATCGTCTGGCGCAAATGTGCGATGAAGTCAGGGTTCATATCAATGGCGATAAGCTGCGCATCAGGCGCCAGATTATGTAGTATAGGCTTGGTGATGGTCCCCATGCCAGGCCCATATTCGACGACAAGACGGGTTGTTTGCCAATTAATCTGTTGCAGCAGATGATCTATTACGGAGGAGGATGTCGGGATAACCGAACCGATCATTTTGGGAGAACGCAGGAATTCGCGGAAGAATTTTACCTTTTCGGTCAGGCTGTGCATCAGGCTGGGCGTTCTTTCTTCAGGCAGGTCAGGCTTCAGGCAGGTCGGGCTTTGACAGATCTGCTTCGAGGCGGGTCTGAGGTCGCGATCATGGAGATAATGCATAACCCGGTAGCGCGATAGCACCTGCGGTGGAAGAGCTGCCGCATGAAAAAGACAAAAAAAGGGCCAGCGCGAAAGCTGGCCCCTGTAAGTTTTAGGAGAGGATGCCTGAAAGGCAGGTCCTATGTGCACTGCAACATAAAAATGGGCAAGTGCGAAAAAATGATGACGGATGCAGAAAATGCAATCCATATCGGTCTGATTTGTTAAACAGATTCATTCTGTATGTTATTGTTGCCTGATTGTAATTTGTGCATGGAATGCATCGACAAATAAGAATAGTATCGAGGATGAATGCGGCGATTACCCCCTTTAACGGCTCTTGAAGCCTTTGTGCAGGTTGCTCGGCTCGGCTCTATCAAGGCTGCAGCTGAGGAACTTGCGCTGTCAACACCGGCGCTAAGCCGCAGAATTCAGGCATTGGAGCGTTATGTCGGGCGCCCTTTGTTCGAACGCAAGCATCAGGCGCTTGAGATTAATGAAGAGGGCACCCGGCTTCTTGATGAGATAGCGCCAGCTCTGGATTCCATGTCTGTGGCGATTGACAAGCTGATTAGCGGAGGCAACCAGCTGCGATTGCGTCTTGCCGTGATGCCGCTTTTTGCATCGCAACGATTATTGCCGCTTATGGGGCAATTGCGTCAGGTTCACCCGCTCTTGCACCTTGATATCGAAACGACGCCGCATGCTGTTGCCCGGCTTGGTGAAGGGCTGGATGCGGCCATCATATTGGCGAAAGATGTCGATCCGTCACTCTATGTGTATGAAATGAGTAAGGAATATATTCATCTTTTCGGTAATCGTGAGTTGTTGGAAAAAAAACCTATAACCCGACCGGCAGATCTGTCCGACCACACATTGCTGCTGCATCGCGATATGCCTAGCATCTTTGAGGATTGGCAAAAAGGCATGAGAGCCAGTGAGGTTACGCCTGCCGCTATTGATACCTATGATTCGGGGCCGTTGCTGCTGGAGGCTGCTGCGCAAGGCCTTGGTATTGCTCTGATGCTTGCCAGTCATTTTACACAGGCACATGATCCGAGGATTGTCCAGATATTCGATAAGGAAGTGGAAAGCCCGTATCGTTATTTCTTCGTATGCCGACCCAAGGCGCTGCAGAGCCGGCCGGTGCGTATTTTCCATGATTGGCTGCTCAGTCACCCGGTTTAACAGGAAAAACCGCTTTAAAGCTACAAAAGCGGCAGATGTTAACCAAAATTTTTACTTCTGATGGCTTAGATAGCCTTGGAGTAAATATTCTAAGTGGGCCGACGCATGAACGCGCAAACCGGATTAACGACTCGAATTGCTCGCTGGGCACAGCGGATGTCGAGTGGCGAAGAAGAAGCGGGACAGGCTGTAGCTGAGACCGAATCGCGCGAAGCTACGCGCAATGGTTCGGCGCGTGAGGTCGAGCGCCGCCGCGAGCTGTACAATGATATTGGCTCGTTTCTTTTTGCGCACGACCTTGACTTGACCGCCGTGAATTTCGGACTTGCGCTGGATTATATCACCGGCAACGATCTTCAGATCGAAAAGGCTGTAAAGGCTATTTTGTCTGAGCGCGGGCAATTGTCGAATATAGCAGCAGAGCAGATTATCGCAGAGCGACACGCTGGTGAGATGACGGTCGAGAGCCTCTCGAAAATGCTCAACAATGTTGAAGAAAATCTCAGCAGCTTTTCCAATCTGGCCGTTGAATCCAGTGCCTCAGCCTCCGACTATGGTGAGGCCTTGCAGGCCAAGGTCAAGGATATGGATAGCAAGAAGGGCAAGCCCGATGAGATGGTGACTGCGCTCATTGGCCTGACCCGTTCGATGGTTGAAAAATCACGCATGATTGAAGGCGAGATGCGCGAGAACCAGCGGAAGACCAATGCGCTTCAGCAGAGCCTTGAGACTGCACGCAAAGCGGCGGAACAGGACCATCTGACCGGCCTGCCAAACCGTCGCGCATTTGAAGCGCGTCTCAATGAAGAAGTGACTCAGGCGGTTGCGAATGGCGAGTCCATGAGTGTCGCTTTCTGCGACATTGACCATTTCAAGAAGGTCAACGACACACATGGCCATGATACCGGTGATCGGGTATTGAAATTTGTCGGCTCGCTGCTTGCCAAGATTTCTGGTGAGAAATGCCATGTGGCGCGGCATGGCGGCGAAGAATTTGTAATGGTTTTCCGCGGCAAGACGGTCGATGAGGCTTGTGAAATTGTCGATGAAACCCGCGCTGACCTTGCATCCCGTAATCTGGTTGACCGCAATACAGGCGAACGCATGGACCAGGTGAGCTTCTCAGGTGGTGTAGCAGATGTATTTGCCTATGCCGACCCGCGCGAAGCGCTTAAGGCTGCGGATCGGGCGCTGTATCTTGCCAAGGAACATGGCCGTAACCGTGTGTATATGGCTTCCGGATCAGAACCCGACACTGCCAGTGAATGGGCTGCATAGGGCCTGACCCTAGGGAAGGCATTATTTAGGTGGTGTTTACATTCAGCCCTGCCGGTCTGCAAATGCCGCTTTCCTGTACTTCCGATGCTCATGTACCTATAGTACGCTGCACTTCGCGACAAATCTGGACCAACCAAATCGCTTGATGGATACAGTTGCTAACAGCTTGTTTCAGGCCACCCGGAATAGCCCGGTTCAGAAATCCGGCTTTTCATAATAAGGCGGGGGCATGATCGCTTCCATCCGTTCGGACAATAAAGGACGGAAAGACGGACGCGACTTAAACCCTGCATACCAGCGTTTTACCGGCTCATGCCCGGCCCAGTCGATGCCACCGAGATAATCTGCCACAGAAATATGTGCGGCCGCTGTAATGTCCGCGAGGCTCATCGTGCCGCCAGCCAGCCAGCTGCGATGATCGAGCAGATAATCCATATAGTCCATATGGGTGTTGGCGTTGCGCATAGCTAAACGTAGCTGGCCGCCATCGGGCGGTGCGCGGTGGACGATCCGCTTTTTCATCCGCTCTTCGAGCAATGGGGCCACGACATCGCGATATACGGTCTGATCGACCCATGCGGTCAATCGCCGTATTTCGGCACGACCAGCTGCGCTGCCGTTGATGAGCGGTAGCTTCTCGACCGTTTCTTCAAAATATTCGCAGATGACCTGACTGTCGGCGAGGACGATGTTTTTTTCGTCTTCCACCATCGCAGGGGTGGTCCCTGCAGGGTTCAAATCGAGAAATGCGTCCTGCGCTTCCCAGGGTGATTCGCGGACAAGGTCATAGCCGATCCCCTTTTCGCCCAGCAGAAGCCGGACTTTGCGGGAAAAAGGGCAGAGGGGGAATTGATAGAGACGCCACATGCGCTCTTCTCTAACGATTCAGCGTTATGATGCCAGCGGGAAAGCGTAAACATTCTCCCGCTGGCATATTTGCTATTGAACAGTCACGGTGACCGCGCGGCGATTTTGCGCCCATGCCTGCTCGTCAGAGCCAAGGGCAGCGGGACGCTCCTTGCCAAAGCTGATGGTTGTAATACGTGCTGCATCTATACCCAGCGATGCGAGATAATTTTTCGCTGCATTGGCACGACGTTCGCCCAGTGCGAGGTTATAGTCGCGCGTGCCGCGTTCATCGGCATGGCCCTCAACGGTGACATTGATCGTTGGATTATCAACCAGCCACTGGGCCTGGCTACGCAATGTCGCCTGATCTTCCATATCAATATCATATTTGTCGGTGTCGAAGAACACACGGTCAGACGCGACGCTCGCAAGAAAATCTTCCTGACTGCCTTTGGCCGGGCCAGTGGGCGCCGGGGGTGCTGGCGGTGCAGGGCGTGCCGTTTCTACGGGCGGCGGTGGCAGTTCTTCCGGTGCCTTTTTGGCGCATGCCGAAAGCGCAATAATAGCAGTACCGAGCATTAGTATTTTTGGAATCGAGGCCATGTTATGTCTCCTGGTCAGGTCTGAATGGAAGCTGTGTTTAATAATGCGTAATGTCAATTATGATTCTGCACGGGCTTATGGAAGCAAGGGCCCCCAGGCAGGATCGGAACCGCTCAGGGGTGTAGGAATGCGACGTTCGTTGACGCCAGTAAGGTCCACTTGCCAAACTTGGCTTGAGCCAGATTTTCCGCGCGAAGTACGGAAAAACTGCAGCACACGGCCATTGGGGGACCATGTCGGGGCTTCATCCTGCCAGCCATTGGTCAATATGCGTTCATTGCTGCCCTGAGGGGTCATGACGGCGACTTTGAAATCCCCGGTAATTTTGGTGAAGGCGATGAGATCACCGCGTGGTGACCATTCCGGTGTTGCATAGCGTCCACCGCCATGGCTGATTCGGCGCTGTCCACTGCCATCAGCGTTCATGATATAGATTTGCTGGCTACCTGAACGGTCACTTTCAAACACGATCTGGGTGCCGTCGGGCGAATAGCTGCCGCCAACATCAATGCTGGGTGATGTGGTCAGGCGTACTGGCGTGCCGCCGGTCGCTGGCACACGGTAAATGTCTGTATTGCCCGCAATTGCCATGGAGAAGAGAATATAGCGGCCATCGGGCGACCAGCGCGGTGCGAATGTCGGGTTGCTGCTTTCGGTGATGAGGCGCTGTTTGCCCGTGCCGATATCATAGACGAAAATACGCACGCGGCTCTGAATATAGCTCACATAGAGGATCGAGCCATAATCGGGCGAGAAACGCGGGGTGAGCGCGATGGACTGTCCATTGGTGATGAAGCGGTGGTTCGCGCCGTCGCTGTCCATGATGGCGAGCTGCTTGATACGTGCGCCTTTCGGGCCGCGTTCTGCGATATAGGCGATACGGCTGTCGAAGAAGGGGCTTTCGCCTGACAGTCGCGCGTAGATGGCATCGGCGCATTTATGCGCAGCGCGGCGCCAGTCGCGCGGGGCGACGACATAGCCCTGACGTGTCAGCTCGGACTGAAGCGCAACATCATAAAGATAGCAGCCTACAGTGATGTCATTATCGCCACCCGCAGAGCGTACAAAGCCATGAACCAGCGCTTCATAGCCGCCCCATGTCGGATAGGTTGGCGCGGTGACTTCATTCATGCTGATGTTGCGCATGCCAGTGGGGCCGGATGGTGCAAACAGGCCAGAGCCTTTGAGGTCATCCGATATGACTTGTGCGACCTTCTGGCCCAGTTCTTCGGTTGTGCCGGCCGGGGTTGTGACATTTTGCGATGTCGGGAGCGAGGGCACAGCGATCTTCAGATTGGATGAACCGCTATCGTCTGTCACATCGACAGAGAGCTGGGCATGTGCAGCGGTGGCTCCGGCCAGAGCCAGGCCGAAAAGGGCAGCAATATAAGCAATACGGATCATTGGGAGAGCCTCTTGTCGAAGGTCAGGCTGAGATAATTCCAGCCGGAATACAGATTGGCGGGCAGGCGAAAAGGGGACGCGAGACGAATGGCTTTGACGGCCTGTTCCTGATGCAGGCGGACCTGCCCGGTGTTACTGGCGGTAATGCCGCTGGTGTTGACCACCTCAGGCGAACCGATGATGGCCCCATCTTTTGCGAGCCGCACAGTAACCGTCGTGCGCAGCAGTTCAACATCGGCGCCCGTTGGCGCTTTCCAATGCGGCTTGAGTTGACGCCGGATTTCTGCGTCCAGCGCACTTTTCTGGGCGGGACCAATGGAGGAGGCAGGCGTGCCTTCGCTGGCCTGGCTGCTTTCTGCCGCACCTATGCCAGACAGGTCCAGCTTCAGCTTGGAGCCGCGTGATTTTTTCTCTGGCTTGGCCTGTTCGGGCTGGCGCGTGGCGGCCTTGGGCGGCGGCGGGGGAGGCGCAGGCGTTGGCTCCGCTACAGCCATGGGTGTTGGTTCCGGCTCGGCGAGGGCCTCTACCGGTTTCTCTATGGCTTCTTCCGGTGGCCCTTCCAGTTCACCCGGAGCAGGCGGTGGCGGGGTTTGCGATATTTTCCGGGCGGCGGATTGCAAGGCGATTTCATCGGCAATCGACACTTCAATCGGATCGGTGTTCAGCCGGAGCGGGTCAGGGCGCAGCCAACTGGTCGAAAGCGCGGCGAAGAGCAACACATGCCCTGCGCTCGCCACTCCCAAACCGATTTTATCTGTGCGATCCATCAGCTCCAGCCTATGCCTGCTATTCTGAACGCTGGCTGACAGGGCGTCTTTGCCGTTCAGCCGCGGCATTGCTCACCAGCGCCACGCGATTAAGCCCGGCGCGGTTTAATTCGCCCATGACGCGCATGACGTCGCCATAATCGAGCGCGGCGTCGGCGCGCAGAAAAATTTGCGGCGCTTCCAGCCCGACATGGGCCTGTGCAATGCCATTTATGCGCTCGACCAGTTCCTCTTCGCTCACCTCCTCTTCATTGATGAAGACAGTGCCTTGGGCATTGAGAGAGATGATCAAGGGCGTGTCATTGGTCACCAGAGCCTTGGCCCGGTTTTCCGGCAGTTTTATCGGAACGCCGGTCACCAGCAACGGCGCTGTCACCATGAAGATGATGAGCAACACCAGCATCACGTCTACCAGAGGCGTGACGTTGATGTCTGCCATTGGCGCATGGCGTTTGCTGCGCCGGGCCGAGGGAGGCATGCTCATGCCCATCCGCTATTGTCCAGCTCGCGGCTCATGGCCGTGTAAAAGCTGTCGGCAAAGCGGCTCAGTTGCGCTTCGATCTTGTTGATACGGTGGCTGAACCGGTTATAGGCGATCACTGCCGGTATGGCCGCGAACAAGCCAATGGCAGTGGCGAACAAGGCTTCGGCGATACCCGGTGCGACCACAGCAAGGCTGCTGTTCTCTTGCGCTGCAATGGCGGTGAAGGCGCGCATAATGCCCCAGACCGTGCCGAACAGGCCAACAAAAGGCGCGGCCGTGCCGACCGTTGCCAATATGTTGAGCCGGTCTGAAATCTGATCGACCTCTACGCCTACAGCGCTGGAAAGCGCGGTCGAGAGCCTGTCCCTTATGCCGTCCTTGTCCGTCACACGGTTCTTGGTGGAGCGTCGCCATTCGTTGATACCTGATGACATTACCCGGGCACAGGCTATGTCTTCCTTGCCGCGCGTATCACAAAAGCGGTCAATATCGTCACTGCGCCAAAAATCCTCTTCATAACGCGCGATTTTCCTGGCTGTACTACCGACAGAGAAGCTGAAGCCGATGATGACCGCCCATGTCCATATGCTGGCGAGCAGCAGGCCGACCATTACGGTTTTGACGACGATATCCGCCTGCAAGAACAGCGCCCATGGCGAAAGGCTGGCGGTGTGCGCGGCGATATCAACTATTGGCACGGTCATAAATCTATATCTTCCCCTTGGGCGATACGGTTGAACAATGTGACCCATGGCTTGGGCTGACGTTTTGGGCGACCATTGGCGGCAACAAAAGCGACAGTGACCTCGCTTGTGGTCAGGCAATCATTAGCGCGAAAAATGCGTTGTTCCATGGTGCATGTTGCACCACCAACATTTTTGACATGGCTGATAACGATCAGATCATCGTCGAGCATGGCAGGCATGCGATAGTCTATGGCAAGACGCGCAACGGTATATACACCTTCGCCACTGTTTATGCTGCCCCGCTGGTCTATGGCCAGCAGACGCAGCATGTCCGAACGGGCACGTTCCATGAAACGCAGATAATTGGCGTGATAGACAATGCCGCCGGTGTCCGTATCCTCAAAATAGATACGCACCGGGAAATAATGCACGCCTCCGGCGAAACGGCCGGATGCTGGCTGGGGCATATCGGGCATAGGAAGCGGCGCAGACATCGCATG
>Ga0209273_10001238_pt1 | contig 24211 bp, 19 predicted proteins | sample tdAd471_FD_187126 | JGI IMG/M metagenome (GOLD analysis project Ga0209273, IMG submission 187126) | Marine sediment microbial communities from the Atlantic coast under amendment with organic carbon and nitrate - tdAd47.1 (SPAdes)... | ecosystem: Environmental > Aquatic > Marine > Coastal >...
AATTGCCCTGCAGCGTTTCCTGTAGCTGCGGCAGCACGGCGTCAATGGGAAGCGGGGAGGGTGCCTTGGTCATAGCCTTTACATAGGTGAAACGCCCCGCACTGAAAAGCTCTATTGCGCGACAAGCTCAGTCCAAAACGGGCTCGCGTTATTCCACCAGCGCGTGAATGATGGGCTTGGCTGTGGCGATATTTTTCTTGTAGCTGGTCATGTCGGCGGCCTGCTGTACCTATTCCACCTGCCTGGTGCTGGCCCACATGGGCGCGAAGCAGGTACGGTGTCTCAAGACTCTGGAACCCTTTTTGGCTCCCGGCCGCGTGTGAACAGGGCTCTTGCGACCAGGCGCCATATTTGCCCGAGAGGTGGACGATCTTCCAATATGATGGGTTTGGCATATTCGCCGATATAGTCTTCATCTGGATTTTCGTCTGGCATGGCAAGGGCGACACATGCGTCCCGAACCTTTGGGCTGTTAAGATAGTGGTAGAGTTCTTCCCCACGTGGCAGGTAGCGCGTTTTTTCCAGATACTCAACAATGACAGCATAACCAGGACGACTTGAGTTCAGGTTCCTGGACGTCTCCCATCTGTGATGGCCGGGGATATTACGATCTCTCTTCAGGCAAATGCGGCGAGGCCAGAGGTACTCTTTCGGTATCGTCGTGTGTCCCAATTCACGAACGATGAATTTTTCAAGGAAGCCGCGAAGGGTTGTAGAGCTGAAAGAGATAATGCCATCCCTCAAAGGGAAGGGAATATCGCTGAACTGGATTGTGTTGAGCGCGGTGATACCAACGCATAGCGCGGGGCCGTTATTCCTGCTGCCACCTTCGCCCGGGCCGATAACGAATTTTGCGCCATAGGAATTTCGTCGCTCGCTCAACTTCCGTAGGGAAAAAGTCGCACAAGCATCTTCTAGAATGCGCTTCAGAACTTCCTCTTTTTCGGTCAGCAAAGCGTCCCCCAATCGGTCATGAGACCAGAATCCTGTCCTCTTTCCGGCTGATGCTAATGGCTCCCGTTCGCCAGCGCGTGGATCAGGAGCGCGGCTTTCTGGATGTTCTTTTTGAAGCTGGTCATGTCGGCTGTCTCGTCCTTGGTGTGGCCACCCTTGCCCATCAGCCCCATGCCGTCGAGCGCCATGTCCACATGGTCTGCCGCGAAAGAGATATCCGCCGCGCCCGCCTTCCTGGGGTTCACGGCTTCAATGGCGCCGTATCCCAGCTTTTCACTGATCTGGCTATAGAGTGCCAGAAGCTTCGCGTTGCCTGCCGTTGGTGCCATGGGCGGGTAGCCGGGCTCGAACGTCAGCGTGGCTGAGGTGTGCAGAAGGTTCGCGGCCACAATCGCCTGCATTTTGGCCTTGGCTTCCGCGAGCTGCGCGGGCGAGAGCGCACGGATGCCGCCGGTGACAAACAGTTCCTTGGCGACCACGTTGGTTTTGCCGAAGCCGGAGGCTGTATCGGTTGACTTGTCATCCTTCACCCGCGTGCCGCCCACAATGCGGCCGGGGTTGAAGGTCAGGTTCTCCATGCCTTCGAGCTCAACGCGCCAGGCGTTCAGGATGCGCGCGGCCTCTAACACCGCGCCGTAGCCCACGTTTTCTGTGAAAATCTGGCTGCTGTGCGCGGGGCGACCTGTGACCTCAAGCGTCCAGTTTACGCTGCCGCGCCGTGCTGTGACGGCGGTCTTGATATTGCCATCACCGTCCTCGAAGCCGAGCGCGATATCCGCCCAGATGGCAGCGTCCACGATGGCTTTCTTGGAGGCCGAAAGCGGCTTGCCGCTGGATTCCTCGTCCCCGGTCATGACAATGCGGATGCTCACGTCATCCAGCACGCCTGCGGCCTTCAGGGCGCGGACTACCTCGATGATGATCACGTCGCCGCCCTTCATGTCGGTGATGCCGGGGCCTTTGATGCGGCCATCTGCAAGCGGGGTGAAATTCTGGAAATTGTCGTCCTTGGCGAACACCGTGTCCAGGTGCCCGATCATCAGGATCTTCGGGCCGCGCGTGCCGTATGAGGCCACCAGATGCCCGGCCCGGCCAAATTCTGCGCCGTCCACCCATTCTGTTTCGAACCCGATGGCGTCAAGTTCCGCGCTGAACAGGGCCCCCACGCGTTTTACGCCTTCAAAATTCAGTGTGCCGCTGTTGATACCCACGGCCTTCTCCAGAAGCGCTTCGGCTTTCGGCAGGTTCGTGTCAATCGCGCTCAGGATGGCATTCTCGGCTCCGTCATCTGCCTGCAGGGCAGGGGCGGCAAAGAAAAGGGTGGCGATCAGGGCAAGGCAGGGTGCGCGCATAGTGGCTCCTTCTGGTTGGTCGCCAAGACCCTGCCAAAAGACGCCGCGAAGGGCAATGGCTTTCGCGCCGGAACGAATTTTGAAATTAAAGTGTCGGTCCATTTCTGGCTTTGATTTTTTCGGGGCTGCTGCTTACCTTGCTTTGGGGCGCACGCGCAGGCTGCGAAACGTGAAATGTCAGGGGGCTTTATGACCGACGAGACTAAATCCGTATCCGAATCCGAAGGGTCTGGCATCGGCATTTTCGAAAAATGGCTGTCCCTGTGGGTGGCGCTCGCCATCGGTGTTGGCATCCTTCTGGGGCAGCTGTTGCCGGATGTGTTCGCCCTTCTGGCCAAGCTTGAATATGCCAATGTCAATCTGCCGGTCGCCGTTCTGATCTGGGCGATGGTTTATCCGATGATGGTGTCGGTTGATTTTTCCAGCATCACCCATGTGGCCGACCAGCCGAAGGGTCTTTTGATCACGCTGGTGGTCAACTGGTTGATCAAGCCGTTCACCATGGCGGCGCTCGGTGTGCTGTTCTTTGGCTATGTTTTTGCCGATTTCATGACGGCGGATGATGCGTCTTCCTATACCGCGGGGCTGATCCTTCTGGGCGCGGCGCCTTGCACGGCGATGGTGTTTGTCTGGTCTCACCTGACGAAGGGCGACCCGAACTATACGCTGGTGCAGGTCAGCGTTAATGACCTGATCATGGTGTTCGCCTATGCGCCCATTGTTGTGCTGCTACTTGGCGTGACGGACATTCCCGTGCCGTGGGACACACTGGTTCTTTCGGTGCTGCTGTATGTAGTGGTGCCGCTGCTGGCGGGCTGGTTCACCCGGCGCAGGCTTTTGCGCGGGAACGCCAGTGAAGCAGCGGTTTCCGATTTCACGGCCCGGCTCAAGCCTTTCTCGATTTTGGGGCTTTTGGTCACCGTTGTGCTGCTGTTCGGCTTCCAGGGGCAGGTGATCCTGGCGCAGCCGCTCTTGATTGCGCTGATCGCCGTCCCGCTTCTGATCCAGTCGTACGGCATTTTCGCGGTGGCATATGGGGCGGCCTGGGCCATGCGCGTGCCGTTCCGGATTGCGGCGCCCTGCGCCATGATCGGCACGTCCAACTTTTTTGAGCTGGCCGTGGCTGTGGCCATCAGCCTGTTCGGCCTGAACTCCGGTGCTGCGCTGGCAACCGTGGTCGGGGTGCTGGTGGAGGTGCCGGTGATGCTGTCGCTGGTGGCATTCGCGAACCGAACGCAGGGCCATTTCCCGAAGGGCGACTGACCTGTATCCTTAGGGCTGAATTCCAGGAAAGATGACGAGATGCAAAAACACAAAGACTGTTACGGCACCATGTTTCACGACAGTTTGCATGTCCATGATAATGAAGACATGAAGGGCAAGGCCTTCGACTTCAAGCTGAGCTCCATGGGGCTGGGCACGGCCGACCGGGCGGTCAGCGTGAAGATGGAAGAATGGGACGACTGCGTGGCGTGCGAGGAATTCGAGCATTGCTACAAGCTGTGCGCCGCCAAACTGATGCTGGAAACCGCCATACGTTAGGAAGCCGGGTGCGGCGCGTGTCAGCCCCGCTCAATCACGGGTTCATGGGCCACCGGGCAATTCAGGCTGTTGGCGATGAAGCATTCCTTGTTGGCGACGGCGTGCAGGCTCATGGCCGTTTCCATATCGCTTTGGCCTGAGATGGTGATGCGCGGGCGGAGGGTGATTTTCTCAAACTTCGCGATTACGTCCTTGCCTTCCACCATCACGCCTTCGGCGTCATCTGTGTAGCTTGTCACCACCACATTATTGACCGCGCACAGATGCAGGTACCACAGCATGTGGCAGGCACTGACGGAGGCCACCAGCATGTCTTCCGGGTTGTGGCGGGCCGGGTCACCCCTGAAGGCGGGGTCGGATGAGCCGAGGATGTCGGCCTTGCCGTCTGTGCTGACCGTATAATCGCGGCTGTAGCTTTTGTAATTTTTTGTGCCGTGCTCAAGCGCGCCGGTCCAAGTGGTGCGGGTGTGGTAGGTGTGCTGTGCCATGTTTCGCCTCCTCGCGGTTCGGTAGGGCGAAACTACGCGCCCGCTGGCTTGCGCACCAGTGCCAATTTACAAGATGGGCGTGGGGCCAGTGGCATTTTCCGCCAAAAAATCGATGGCTGTCAAAAATCAGTCAAAAATCGGCTTGACCTTCGCCCGCGCGCATTTTATACCGGCGCAGCTTTCGGCGGCAGTGTAGCCGTTTTGAGTAGTCGTGAGTTGTTACAGACGCGTCGGAAGCCTGTATGTTTTGGCCGAGTAGCTCAGCTGGTTAGAGCAGCGGAATCATAATCCGCGTGTCGGGGGTTCAAGTCCCTCCTCGGCTACCAATTCAAAAGCCAGTCCCTTGCGGGGCTGGCTTTTTGCGTTTTGCTCGCCGAGTTGGTCCTCTGAACTTCCGTGGGTTCATACGAAAACCATCCTAAAATTTTCATAGGTACAAGCCACGTTCCTCAATGCTCATATTCGCTGGAGAAGCCATGTTGGCAAGCGACAGTGAGGAAAATAAGCATGACGATGACGCTGGCGACAATATTGACAATTATCTCGACCGGCCTTTTCCTGGTTTGGGAGAGGGTGTGGCCGGGCCGCGTTTTGCCCCATTCAAGGGGATGGTACTTGCGGTCACTTGCACTTAATTTTGTGCAACTTGCGATCACGCTTATCACCGGGAAGGTCTGGATTGAGGTCTTCGGTGGTGTGTCGCTTTTCGATCTCGCGAAGATTGATTCAACAGTTTTGCAGGGTTTCATCGGCTGGTTTGTAGGCACGTTTGTATTTTATTGGTGGCACCGGCTGCGCCATGTCGGGCATTGGTGGACTATTTTTCACCAAATTCACCATTCAGCCTCGCGGATCGAGATTCTGACATCTTTTTATAAGCATCCACTTGAAATCTTCGTGGGCTCTTTTGTGACGGCCTTTGTTCTGTTCCCTATTCTAGGTTGTTCGTTGGTGGGTACATTCTGGTATAATTTTTTCGCGGCGACCGGCGAGTATTTCTATCACGCCAACGTCAAAACACCGAGGTGGCTGCGGTATTTTATCCAGACACCAGAGTTACATTCTGTTCACCATCAGCTGGATCACCATACCCACAATTTTGGCGATATTCCGCTGTGGGATCGTTTGTTTGGCACATATAAGGACACGACCGTCTTTGCTGATCAATGTGGCTTTCCGCGAAACAACGAGCGGAAGATATGGAAGATGTTGGCCTTCAAAGATGTTTATAATGAGTAGGGTCCAGTCCGGCGGACACAAGTCGGCTGCCGTTCTGACGGCAATTGCATTAGCGCATACTTGACGCCTCTGCCTTGACACCCTATGCCAACTCCCATGCAGATTTTTGACGGAATCATATCGGACCGTGGGTCCAAATACGCCGTGTCGGGCGGGCCATGCGCCAGCCCTGACGAGGCCAAGGCCTTCATCAAGCAGCTGTGCCGCAAGAAGAAGTTCGCCAAGGCCACGCACAATACATGGGCCTATATGACGCCTGACGGCCCTGTGAAAAACGATGACGGCGAAACCGGTGCCGGCATGCTGATGGCGCAGATGCTGGAGCGCGAGGGGCTGATGCACCATATCGTGGTGGTCACCCGCTGGTACGGCGGCAAGCATCTGGGCGGCGACCGCTTCCGCCATGTGCAGGACAGCGTGCGCTATTATCTGGATCACGCGGATCTGGGCTAGCGCTTCAGCAGGTCATAGCCTTCCAGCTGCTTGGCCAGCAGGTCGGCCAGCTTCTTTTTCGACTTGCTGTTGATATACAGGAGAACGGGGCCTGCAAGGATCGCGGTGGCAATTCCCTTGAAGAAGCTACCAATCTTGCCGAAGAAAGAGCGTTCCGTTGTGTTCCCTGCAAATTGGGCCTTTAGCACAGCCTTGAGGCGGGCGTGAAACTCCCCCGCTATGTCATCAATTTCCGACCTTGTGAGCCCTTCAGGCCAGGGAACCTGATAATTTGGGGTGCCTCTTGCGTCACGCTGGCCGATGCCTTCCACAGCCGCGCCCGGATCATCCATGCCGTCGACCAGGGGAATGATGCGCACATTGCCGCTTGACGACAGTTGCCTGAAGGAGACGCCATTGAGCGCCTCATGATCCTGCGGCACGACAAAGACATCGCTCAGGAATTTCTGGGCATTCAGGCGCCCCAGCAGATAGTCATGGTGACGCCATTCCCTTTTCAACAGGCCGCCAAAAGCGCCGACAGACCCGCAGGCCAGCGGGCGACGGCGGTTCCGGTCGCTGGTGGGGGCAATGATGAAGCGGCTGCCGACCGCCCGGTTCCCAAACAGGGCAAGGTCTTCAACCTTCAGGCGGGACTGCCCCTTGAAGGCCGTGAGGATACGCAGCAACGATCCTGTCAGTGTTCCGAATTCGCGCCAGTCTTCCTCATAGTCCACTCCCTCAGGGAAGGGGTCCACCATCACGACCATGCGGGTGGCCTTTTTGATGTCGCGCTCGTTGCGGCCGGTGTGATCCGCCAGCGCCCGGCGCACCAGTTCCATGGGTTCATTATTGAAGGTGCCGCCATCAATGGAATAAAACTGGAATGGGTCGTCTGGCCCGCCGGGCCATGCGGGCTTGATCTGGTGCCATGACGGTGGGCCCGACTGGTTCGCCACGCTGATCCAGCGATTGTCATAGTCGGATGGCGGACGGGTGATCATTTGCGGCGCAAAGGCCCCGGGGAAGGCACCTGTGGCAAGCGTTGCCTGGCCGAATTCTTCCCAATTTGCATCGCCCTTGTACCCCTTGAACTTGAATTTCAGGGGGCGGGCGTTTTCATGGCGTTCCGTTCCGTCGCTGGACAGCGAAAAAATGAGATGGTCGGCATGCTGCAGCATGCCGTGCTTGGCGCTATATTGGTTCAGGGCATTGAAATGCAGCGCGAAAGGCACACCGCGTGTGTTGCCGAGTGTCACCATGATTGGCAAGGGGTGGGCCAGCCACTCCGGATAGTCCTGGTCGGTGCCGTCAACGCCCAGCGCCCGTTCCCGGATGCCCATGAGGCTGTCTTCCCCTTCGATATTCAGCGCGCTGTTGGGGGGCTCGTTCTTGCGCAGGTCCGTGGTGGTGACCATGGCTTTATAATGCACATCGATTACCCAGGATTTATAGAAGACATTCTTGACGTCGGGCTGGGGCGTTGGCTTGTTTGTACCTGGTTGATAATCCCGCAAGGCGGACGCGAAAATTCCAGCGCACATGCCCCCTGCCGACGCACCGCCAAGCACATCAATCGTCACCTTATGATAGGTGTTTTCTCCGCTGTCTGGGTCGCTGTCGCGTTTGGCGTACCATTTTTGCAGCGCCTCCACGATGAAATCCATAACACCGGCTGTATAGGCGCCCGCGCTGATGGCACCGGCCATCACAAACCCCAGCCTGAAATGATGATTCTTCCGGTCTTTTTGCTGATCGTCGCGTTTTTGTGGGTCGGTTTCGCGGTCTTTGTGGAACAGATACAGCTCAGTCATGATGTTTCTCCGTCCTGTGCCAAGCATGAAACTGGATCAACTCATAACGATGCATCTATATGTATATAATATACATCCTATGATGTATATAAGGTTCAGCATGCGCTCGGTGTAATTGACGGAGTCTCGATTTCTGGAAAGATTAATAATCGATTTAGACGATTGCAGGAATCTGGTCTTCCAATTTCCCAAGTGTCACGAAACAGGTGTATAGTCTGTTCTACCATGAAGGGAGCGCAGGCCTGCGTGAGGAACGTCTTCATCGCCACCAACAAGAAGAAGCGAGCAGACGGGACAGGTCCACACTCTCCAACAAGTATGTTTCAGCTGCAAAGGCTGGCTGGCAGCCTTTTGCCCAACTTGAAGGAGGTAGGTAATGCTGAAGAGAACTCTACCAATGATTGCTGTTCTGGCTATGGGTACTGCCCTTGCCACTGCGCCTGCAGCCGCATCCATGGACAACCATGGCGGCATGAGCGCGGAGATGAAAACAGCGCCAACCAATGATTACTGGTGGCCGAACCGCCTGAACCTGGATCCGCTCCGGCTCAACCTGCCGGACGCCAATCCGCTGGGGACTGATTTCGACTATGCAGAGGCCTTCAAGGATGTGAACCTGGATGAGCTTCGCGCAGACATGGAAGAGCTGATGACCACGTCGCAAGACTGGTGGCCGGCTGACTATGGCCATTATGGCCCGTTCTTCATTCGTATGTCCTGGCACAGCGCCGGTACCTACCGCATGATCGATGGTCGCGGTGGTGCTGATGGCGGCATGCAGCGTTTCGCGCCGCTCAACAGCTGGCCGGATAACACCAACCTTGATAAGGCTCAGCGTCTCTTGTGGCCGATCAAGCAGAAATACGGCAACAAGGTTAGTTGGTCTGACCTGATCGTGCTCGCCGGTACCATCGGTATGGAGCATATGGGCTTCAAGACTGCGGGCTTTGCCTTTGGCCGTGAAGACGCCTGGATGCCTGAAGAAGTAAACTGGGGCCCCGAAGGCGAATGGCTTGGCCGTGCTGAAAGCCGCCACCGCATGGGTAAGCTCACAGGTGCGCTCTCCGCAGCGCGCATGGGCCTGATTTACGTGAACCCGGAAGGCCCGAACGGCGTGCCGGACCCACTTCTGGCCGCCCAGGAAATCCGCGACACGTTCGGCCGCATGGCCATGAACGATGAAGAGACTGTGGCGCTGATCGCCGGTGGTCACACTTTCGGTAAGGCACACGGTGCGTCGAAAGGGTCGAACCTGGGTGCGGAACCTGAAGCTGCAAGCCTTGAAGAACAAGGCCTGGGCTGGAAGAACAAATACGGTTCCGGCAAGGGTGCAGATACCATCACCAGTGGCCTGGAGGGCGCCTGGACAGTAAGCCCGGCTCAGTGGACGCACAACTATCTGCAGAACCTGTTTATGTTCGATTGGGTACAAACCAAGAGCCCGGCGGGCGCAACCCAGTGGGTTCCTGCGGACGACGCCACCAGCGAAATGGTGCCTGACGCGCACGACCCGGACAAACGGCACAAGCCGATCATGTTCACGACCGACCTGGCGCTGAAGGAAGACCCGGCATATCGCAAGGTTTCCGAACGCTTCCTGAATAACCCTGAGGAGTTCGAAAAAGCCTTCGCCCGTGCCTGGTTCAAGCTGACGCACCGCGACATGGGCCCAACTTCCCGCTATCTGGGTGCTTGGGTGCCGGACGAAACTTACGTGTGGCAGGACCCGGTTCCGGAAGTTGACCACAAGCTGGTGACCAGCCGTGACGTATCCAAGCTGAAGAAAACCATCCTCGACAGTGGCCTGAGCCACGCCGAGCTGGTGCGCACAGCATGGGCGTCTGCTTCAACCTTCCGCGGCACGGACATGCGCGGTGGTGCCAATGGTGCCCGCGTTCGTCTTGCCCCGCAGAAAGACTGGGCAGCAAATGATCCGGCTGAGCTTTCCCGCGTGCTGGAGGTGCTGGAAGGTATCCAGGCTGACTTCAACAAGAAGGCTCGTGGCGGCAAGAAAATCTCCATGGCTGACCTGATCGTCCTTGGCGGTGCGGCAGCGATTGAAGATGCAGCTGCAAAAGCAGGCCACAAGGTAACGGTGCCGTTCACCCCAGGTCGCGGTGACGCGACGGCTGAGATGACGGACGCTGCTTCCTTCAGCGTGCTGGAGCCAAAAGCAGACGGCTTCCGTAACTATTTTGCGGAAGGCAATGACCGGTCGCCTGCAGAAATGCTGGTTGAAAAAGCCGCACTTCTGAAGCTTTCCGTACCTGAGATGACGGTGTTGGTGGGCGGTATGCGCGCACTGGATGCCAACACAGGCGGTGCCAAGCACGGTGTCTTCACCGATACGCCAGGCCAGCTGACGAACGATTTCTTCGTTAACCTCCTGGACATGGGCACCGAGTGGAAGAAGTCCGATACCGCCGGTATCTATGAAGGTTTCGACCGCACGTCCGGCGACAAGAAATGGTCTGCAACACCGGCTGACCTGATCTTCGGCTCCAACACCGAGCTGCGCGCGGTGTCTGAGGTCTATGCCCTCGACGGGTCTGAAGATAAGTTCGTAAACGACTTCATCTCAGCCTGGACCAAAGTGATGAACCTGGACCGCTTCTAAGCGCCCAAGAGGTTAGAAAACAGGAACGGCGGTGCATCATGCGCCGCCGTTTTTCTTGGCATCCACCATCAATGTCTGGTCCGTTGCAAGCTAGTCGCCATCTTTGGGGTAAAGGCACCTAGCCCCTTTGTCGACCGTCATGCGTGCACGGCCGCACTCTACCGGCCGAACAGTGAAGCTGCTGCAGTTCTGCACGAAGGCATAATAGGATTTCGTCAGGTCAATCGTGCGGCCGCCTTGAGCCGAGAGGATGGATGCGGGCACCTTATAGCCATAAACAGAACTGAAGGGCATGCCGCCTTCGTCCGAGACCAGATGTTCGCCGAAAATATGCCATTCCCCCACAGACCCGATATAGCGGGCAGATGTCCCCAGCCTTGCAAGGTCGCCCAAGCTGAAGGTTGGGAAGGTTTCGATGCTCGATGCTGTTATTTCAAGCTCGCGTTCGCCCGAAAAGGCTGCGGCCTGAGGGCCTATGAGCATGGCAGCGAGAAAGGCTGTGGTGACTGTGCGTTTCATGGTTTTTGGTACCTCCCGCAAGAAGAATAGCCCGCCTTATATGGACCTCTGATGAATATCATCCGGTTGCCGTTTCCCGGTCTGGTGTGAAGGCCACGAGGAAATAGCCAAGGCTTCTGTGCAGATACAGAAGGAACGGCCACACAGCCAGATACAGGTTTCCGCCGAAGGCCAGGTTCCCCAAGGTTATCACCACCAGTATCACTAGCGGCGTCAGAATCAGATATTCGGCGCGGCGGCTGTATCGGCTTGCGCTTGGCGCTTTCCTGCCCGCCAGCCAGCGCAGCACAAGCGGCAATGCATAATCGATAAACACCCACACGATGAACAGCGTGTTGCCGAAAAGGATCATGGCCTCCAGGGGTGGAGTAACGGTAAGCCAGCCGTTATAGGCTGCGGTTATGATGACAAACAGCGGAGCCGATACGCCCACAAGCGCCACAAAGAAGCGCCAGACGGCGCGCGCCTTGCGCCAGCCCGAAAGCAGGCCGATACGGCCGGTATGAAAAGGGATCATCAGGCAGATGCAGGAGGCCTGCAGGTAAAAGGAGAAATCCCAGAACCAGCGCGTGCCGATAAGGTCTTGCTGGTCGGTCCAGGGCAGGAAATAATTCCCCATGATGATGGACAGGTGCAACCCCACCAGGATCACTGCCGTTCCAGCCGCCAAGGCACGCTTGTTTTCCACCCGGATCATTAGACCAGTAAAGCGAAAGCCGCGCGGCCGTGCAATTGTTTTCGGCAGCAGTGGGCTTTGCGGTCCCTAAAATAATGCCCCGGGGGTGGTGGCCGCAATGGGCCGTCCCCGGGGCTGAGCACATGGGGCGCCGCCATCGCCCCACATGCTTCAGGAGTGTCAGCTGTATGTCAGCTTTGTTGGCTCCAGCGTCAGTTCAAGCTTTGCCACATTCGCCGGGTTGAGGTTCACCAGCACATGGGCGAAGCGGTCGGAATAGGCGAAGTTATAGGCCTCCGACAGCGGCGCCAACGTGGCTGCCCACTGGTTGAAGTAAGGCTTGTCTTTCTGCATGCCTTCGAAGAACAGGCTGCTGTCCAGCGTGAACCACTTCTGGCTGAACAGCGAGCCGACAACACCGTCATGGGTTTTGGTCTGGCTGCCAACGGCACCGATATTGATGCCGGAGAACAGGTCCCCGCTGATCCAGCCGTACACATCGTTGCCGGGCGCGGTGGACGTGCTGGCGCCATCAAAATAATAAGGCGCATTGCCGCCATAGATACCGCTTGGGTTCAGAAGATCATCCTTCTTGAACAGCATGGTGGTGCCGCCCTCCACGGGCACAAATTTCTCTACGGGGCCTTGAATAACGATCTCTGCCTGCGATAGCAGGATATTCAGGTCTGCGTCGATCGTCGCCAGATACTGGTAGCTCTGCTTTGACTGCGGGCCCGATGGCGGCACATTTGGCCCGACGCCCGCGAACTCGCCCTTGATGATGGCGATCACACCGTCCCCAAGGTTGGGCACCACGCCGCCGACCGCTGTACCGGGGCCGTATGTCTCCTTCAGGAAACCAAGATAGTCTTCCATCAGGTTATAGGGCATCACCGGAATGCCGATGGTAGGATAAACAGATGGGTAAGATGATGGGCCGATCACGCGGGCAAAATTGGTGCCTGGGTTGGGGCCGTCGCCATACTGCTTGAAATCGCCGGGCACCACAGCGGGAAGCGGCGCACCGTCAGTCCCGCCGGGGCCCGGCAGCCCTGAGACTGGCGGTGTCGTCAGAGCTTTAAGCTTGGTGTAAACCTGCTCAGACGTCGTGCTTCCCTTGAGGCCGCTGTCCTGTTGAACCACTGTGCCGCCTGAATTGTAGCTGGTGAGCGACATGGGGATGGCCCAATAGTCGATGCTGGTCAGGTTGGCGGCGTCATATGGGCTGCCGTTGAAGGTGATTTCCATCTTGTCGTAGCGCAGGTAGAAGTTGGGGTCTGTGACCGCCTGGCCGGGCTCATAGCCTTCATATTGCGGCGTCCAGGGCGTGCCGTAGCACACATAGATGCGGCCGCTGAAGTGGCTGATGCTGATGCCGTCTGAAAGCTCCTCAAGCGTGTACCAGTTGCCGTCGGTCACGGAATAGACGGACGCGATCGCGTCCCCTGTCTTTGTGTTGGTGATATCGAGCGGTGCGCCGGCACCTGGGATAAAACCGATATGCACGTCGCCTTCCGGCAGGCTGCTGTTGTTGGTGAAAGTGAAGTCCAGAGCGGCCATTAAGTCCTCCTGCTAATGATTGCCAAGGTGCAATCATTGCGCGAAAAATTCAGGCAGGGAAGCGCCCGTCACTTTTAGTTACAAACATTAGGTTGTATCGGCGCAGGTTGGCGCGCCAGCACGATACCTTTATCGCACTGACGACGGGGTAGGCCGCAATGTGTGAAGGGCTTTTTCGGCCTACGCAGCGATCACGCGCACCGGCACACCGTTGAGTGCCGCGTTGCCGCTGACAGCGTCAAAAAACTTATCGTCCGTAAGGATGTTGCAGTTGACGCCCGCCTGTTCACTAGCCACCGAAAGCTTCACGCCTTTTTCCTTGTGGCCCCAGCCGTGGGGCAGGCTGACAACGCCGGGCATCATGTCTTCGCTGGCAATTACCACGGTCTCCACCGCGCCCACGCGGGAGGCAATGCGCACGCGTGCCTCATTTTCAATGCCGCGGGCCGCCATGTCATCCGGGTGCATCATCAGTTGCCAGCGCGCCGGGCCCTTGGTCAGCCGGGTGCTGTTGTGCATCCAGCTGTTGTTGGAGCGCACATGCCGCCGCCCGATCAAGAGTAGTTCGCCTTCGGCCACCGTCTGGCGGCTGTCCATCAGGCGCTTCAGGTCATCAAGCATCAGCTCAAGATCAAGTTTTGCGGGGCCAGTGAGGCGCTCTGGCATGCTGGGTTGAAGCGGGCCAAGGTCCAGCCCGTGCGGATATTCCATCAGTTTTTCAAGTGTCAGGCCCATTTCGGCGCCAACGGCCTTGCCGTAGGGGCCGTATTGCAGCCCCTGATCCAGAAGGATATGGGGCGCGGGCAGGGGCTTATAGTCCTGCCCTTTCTTTTTCGCGATGGCGCTGGCAAGGCCAATCATGATCTCCCAATCATGCTTGGTGCCCTCAGGTGGGTCGAACACTGGCGCGTTGTAGCGGGTGATGTTCCGAACCGCCAACCGGTTGAAGCTGATGTCATAATGGTCATGCTCCAGCGCCGAGGTCGGCGGCAGGATCACATCGGCGTGCCGCGTGGTCTCATTCAGGTAGATGTCGATCGACGCCATGAAATCCAGCCCCTCGAACGCCTTGTTCAGGTCCTGCGCGTTGGGTGCGGAAAGCGCGGGGTTGGCCGCAATGGTAAATAGCCCCCTGATCTGGCCTTCGCCCGGGGTCATGATTTCCTCTGCCATGGCCACGGCAGGATATTCGCCGGAGAAAATCGGCAGGGCGCTGACGCGGCTGTGCTTGGTGGCGAAATAGCCGGCACCGCGCGCGCCGGGCGTGACATTGCCGAACGCAGGCGTCGGCACCATGATGCCGCCGGGCACATCCATATTGCCGGTAATGATATTCAGGACCTGGATCGCCCACTGGCACAGGGTCCCGAAGGCCTGGGTGGAAACCCCCATGCGGCCGTATGCTGCAGCGCCTTCGGTTTCAGCCATGGTGCGCGCCAGGCCCCGGATCACATCGGCGTCGATGCCTGTTTGCCCGGCCGCCAGCTCGGGCGTAAACGGCCTAACGGTCTCGCGCACTTGCTCAAGCCCCGCAACATGGTCAGCCATTGGGCCAAGGTCCACAAGGCCGTCTTCGAACACGGTCCGGATCATGGCCAGCAAAAGGAACGCATCGCTGCCCGGGCGGATGAAATGATGCTCGTCCGCGATCATGGCGGTTTCGGTGCGCCGCGGGTCGATCACCACAAATTTGCCGCCGCGCTTCTGGATGTCCTTCAGCCGGTTCTTCACATCCGGCACTGTCATCATGCTGCCGTTTGACGCCAGCGGGTTGCCGCCGATGATCAGCAGGAAATTGGTGTGGTCGATATCCGCCACCGGCACCAGATACTGGTGGCCATACATCAGGTGCCCCACCAGCATGTGCGGCAACTGGTCAAGCGACGTGGCGGAAAAATGGTTTTCCGTGCCCACGGTGCGCCTGAGTTCCCCGCCGTGGGTCAGCGTGCCATAATTGTGAACGCTGGGGTTGCCCGCGAAAAAACCGATGCTGTTATCGCCGTGCGCTTCCTGGATCGATACAATCTTTTCCGCGACCAGCTCGAACGCCTCATCCCAGCTGATCTCATGCCAGTCATCGCCCACGCGCTTGAGGGGTCTGGTCAGGCGGTCCGGGTCTGTGTGCAGATCCTGCAGCGCTGTGGCCTTGGGGCAGATGTGACCGCGGCTGAAAGGGTCTTGTTTGTCTCCCTTGATGGAGACGATCCTGTCGCCTTCCGTCTCAATCGCGATACCGCAGATGGCCTCGCACAAATGGCAGGACCGGTAATGGGTTTTTCTTACGTCTGTCACAGCCTTCCCCTCCCGCTTGACATGGTCATGATTAAATCATGCTTTAGACTTGTGAGCTATGGTGAATGGGCGATGTTTCAAGCTGGGATCGGCAGGCGTTGCCTTATCCGGTTTTGCCTGATAGGCCTTTATGCCGAAAAAAGGAATCGGCTGTTTCAGTTTAGGAGGATGTGTGACCTTACGCGCGACACTTTTGGGCATTGCCGCACTGCTTCTGGGGGCTGGTGCCCTCAATCTGGGAATGGGGTTGCAGGCCTCGCTTCTGGGTGTTCGCGCGGGCATGGAAAATTTCCCGACTCTGCTGATCGGTGTGATCATGTCGGCCTACTATGCAGGCTTCGTCGCGGGCAGCCTTTATGCGCCCAAGGTGGTGGCGCGGGTGGGTCATATTCGCACCTTTTCGGCCTTCGCGTCCATGGTGTCGGCGGCGGCTATCTGCCATGCGGTGTTTGTTGATCCCATCAGCTGGATCATCTTCCGGGCGCTGACGGGCTTTTGTTTTGCGGCCCTCTGCCTGGTGGCGGAAAGCTGGCTCAACGCCCGGGCCAGCAACCTCAACCGCGGCACTGTGGTGTCGATTTATTTTGTCGTGATGCTTGCGATGACGGCTGCGGGCCAGGCCTTCCTGATGATGGCGCCGCCATCTGGCTATGACCTGTTTGTTTTCGTGTCCGTGATCCTGTCGCTCGCGCTGGTGCCGATCGCGCTGACGTCGACGCCGAGCCCCGAGATTTCAGAACCCGACCGCATGAGCTTCAAAAGGCTTTACAACGTCTCGCCCGTTGGAGTGGTAGGAACCTTGGCTGCGGGGGTGATCACCGGGGGATATTGGGGGCTTGGGGCCGTGTTCGCGCAGGCCAAGGGGCTTGTGTCTGATGATATCGCCATCTTCATGACGCTTCTGGTGCTGGGTGGCGTGGTGACGCAGTGGCCGTTCGGGCGCCTGTCCGACCGGATGGACCGCCGGATCGTGATCGGCTTTGTGGCCATCGCTATTGCTGCTGTGGGCATTCTTGTGGCGACAGATGTATTGCCGGACGATCCATGGCTTTATGTGATGGGCGCCGTGATGGGCGGGCTCGTGCTGCCCCTGTATGGCCTGGTGCTTGCCCATACCAACGACCACCTTGAGGCTGAGGATTTCGTGCCAGCGGGGGCTTCGCTTCTGATGCTATACGGCATCGGTGCGGTGACGGGGCCACTTCTGGGAACGGTTGCCATGCGCCTTGTGGGGCCGGGCGGTTTGTTCCTTTGTCTGGCGATTGCCGGCGTCGTGCTTGCCACCTTTACGGCTTACCGCATGACGCAGCGCGCTGGCGTGGACGCGGAAGATACAGAAAGCTTCGTGCCTGTCACCAGCACCACGGCTATGGCCTATGAGCTGGACCCCAGGTCGGAGGAAGAAGATGATCTGGGCTTCGAGGAAGACCCGGAAGCCCAGGCCGTTCAGATTGCCGACCGTCCCTGAGGGCAGTGGGGCACCGGGCCTGTATCTAATCCATTTTGAGCTACCCCCTTCTTGCGCTACAGTAGCGCCACGCATGGGGGCATGCTTATTTTGGGGCCGGGAGCCAATATGACAGAACAACCATTCGACATTGTCGTCTTCGGGGCAACGAGCTTCGTGGGCAAGATTTTGTGCGACTATATGATGGAACATTACGGCCTGGGCGGCAGCGTGCGCTGGGCTGTGGCCGGTCGGTCGCTGACCAAGCTCGAAGCGCTCAGGGAAAGCCTTGGCAAGGGCGCCGATGGGCTGGAGTTGATCGTGGCCGACGCGGCGGACGAAGTGGCGCTGAACGCCATGGTGGCGCGCGCAAAAGTGATGATTTCAACCGTTGGCCCATATGCGCTCTATGGCGAGCCGCTGGTGAAAGTGTGTGCTGAGACCGGCACCGATTATGTCGACCTGACAGGCGAAACCCAGTGGATCAGGCGCATGGTTCGCCGCTACGAGGATGTGGCCCGGCAGTCGGGCGCGCGTATTGTTCACTGCTGCGGGTTCGACAGCATACCAAGCGACCTGGGCGTGCACTTTCTGGAGCGCGAGGCGCTGGCCAGGTTCGGCGCGCCGGTAACGCGGGTCAAGATGGGTGTTAAGGCCATCAAGGGTGGTATGTCCGGCGGCACGGTTGCCAGCCTGATGAATGTGATGAAAGAAGTTGCCAAAGAGCCTGAACTGAAGAAAGAGCTGGCAGACCCCTACAGCATCTGCCCGCGCGAACATGGCTTCCGTGCGAAACAGCGCAATATCACAGGCGCAAAATTCGACAAGGATTTCGGCCGCTGGCTCGCGCCCTTCATTATGGCGGCGATCAACACGCGGGTCGTGCACCGGACCAACGCACTGAAGAACAAGGCATACGGGCCCCAGTTCCGGTATGACGAAGCCATGTTCATGACAAGCCGGATGCAGGCCACCATGGCCGCGTTGGGCATGGGGGTTTTCATGGTGCTGGCCTCACTTGCGCCCACCCGGTATCTGCTGGAGCGGTTCGTCGTGCCGAAACCCGGCGAAGGCCCAAGCCCGGAGGCGCAGCGCACCGGCTTTTATGATCTGCGTTTCCATGGCAAGGCCGACGCGGGCGATGTGCTTCGCGCCAAGGTGAAAGGTGACCGTGACCCAGGGTATGGCTCAACCGCCAAGATGCTGGCACAGGCAGGTATCTGCATGGCGCAGGACATCGCAAAGGAAGATCTGGCGGGCAATTTCTGGACCCCGGCAACAGCCATGGGCGACAAGCTGATCGGCAGGCTTGAAAAGCATGCGGGGCTCACGTTCGCATTGGACGAGTGACAGCCTCTGACACTGCGACAAATTGCCAGTTGGGGGCAAGCCCGTAACCAGACACAATGGACTTCCGAAACTGGGAGAATGCCATGAGCGTGTCAGCTGTAGATTTGCCGAAGTCAAGCGCCCTTTGGGCCCATGTTCAGGCGGGCGACTTTCTGGATTGTTACCGCGCAACCGCAGTGCCCATTGAGTTGGGCATGGAAGAGGCTGTGCGGACCGCGCTCAACCACATGCCGGGCTGGGTCCGGTGGTTGATGGATATTCGCAACCGCATAGTCGGGCCCCTGGGGCTAAAGGCCGGGAAGCACAGCCGGAAAGGGGAGGCTGGCGAGGACGCCCCGCTGGAGATGTCATCGCCGAGCGAAAGAATCGTCTTCACAGTGCGCGAGCGCTATGAAAATGAGATCATCCTGGGTGAGGATGATCGCCACCTGGATTTCCGGGTGAGCGTGTTTCGCACGCCGGTGGCATGGTATGTGGCCACATGGGTGCACCCCCATGCCTGGTATGGCTGGCTTTATCTTTATACCATTATGCCATTTCATAAGGCGATCATGTATCTCAGCGCCAGGCGCCTGGAAGAAACCCAGCGTCCGCTGGCCTGCGATCATTTGTAGCCTGTTAACAATTTGCTGCATATTATGAAGAGGCGCATGGGGTCGGTCTGGAGTTTGGATGCGTTTGGTTTGGATAGGTTTGCTGCTCTTGATGTTGTCTGTACCGGTGTCGGCGCAGACCTTCAAGCTCGTGACCGAAGCACAACCGCCCATGAATTTCCGGGATCCGGAAACTGGCCGGGTTGTGGGCATTACCACTGAGCTTGTTGAAGCTATCATGACCAAAGCGGGCTTTGATTATGAGCTGTCGCTGCTGCCGTGGAACCGTGCTTACCGCTATGCGCTCAGGGATGCCAATACCTGCATTTTTACCACGGTTCGAACGCCTGAGCGCGAAGGGCAGTTCAAATGGGTTGGCCCGCTTTTCATCAGTGGCTGGGCCTTTTACCGGGCTGCCGGGGCACCTCTTGTGATCGAAAGCGTTGAAGACATGGTAGGCAAAGTGGTTACCGCCACAACGGGTACCATCAATATCTCAGGCATCAAGGAAATTCCGGGCATAAAGCTGCTCGAAGTCCCGACAGACCACCGGGCGCTGGTGCTTTTGAACGAAGGCCGTGCCGATTTGTGGGTGTCGGGTATTTTCACCGCTTTTATCGGTGGGGATAGGGCGGGCGTGGTACCGGAACTGGCTTTCCTGTGGCGCCCGAGTGAGCTGTCGCTTGCCTGCAACAAGGCGACAAACGACGAGGTTATCGCCCGGTTGAATACGGCCAACGCGTCCCTTGATGCCTTGCGGCAGCAACTGAAGGCGCGCCACTATTATTACACCCGCGAACGGCACCCGGCGCTGCAGCCAGACTAGTTTTCAGCCTCCTTCATATCTCCGCTTATTTCTTCGGATATATCTTTGGTTTATCGCTTGTCGTATCACGCATTTGTGGGCTTGCGCGGCACAGATGTTGACCCTACGGTGTTCCGAAACATCATGAGGGGATACAATATGCAATTCAGGGAGCTTGGATGGGCCGCCGCCCTTGGTGCCGCGCTTGCGATCAGCACCAGCGCCACTGCCATGGAAGCCAAGGAAAAATGGGATGTGAACAACCCGCCGGTGTCCGGCGAGGCCACGGAAGTTGAGGTCGATGCGACCGAAGGCACATGGATGAGCCTGGATGTCAGCCCGGACGGGCGGATGATTGCGTTCGACCTGCTCGGCGATATTTATGTGATGCCGATCACGGGCGGGAAGGCCACCCCGATCGCAAGCGGCGTGGCGTGGGACATGCAGCCGCGCTTTTCGCCTGACGGCAGCGAAATCGCCTTCACCAGCGACCGCGCTGGCGGCGACAATATCTGGGTAATGAAGGCTGACGGCTCTGACGCGCGCCAGATCACCAAGGAAAGCTTCCGCCTGATGAACAACCCGGCCTGGAGCCCGGACGGCGACTTTATCGCGGCGCGCAAGCATTTCACCACGCGGCGCTCGCTCGGGACGGGGGAAATCTGGCTCTATCACGCATCGGGCAAGGCGTCTGGCGGCTTGCAGGTGGTGAAGCGCCCGAACGACGCTTTCCAGAAAGAACTGGGCGAGCCCATGTTCAGCCCGGACGGCAAATCCATCTATTACACAATGAATGTGACGCCGGGGAATACCTTCCTTTACGCGCAGGACAGCAACACGGAAGTGTTCCAGATCAAGAAAGTCTCCCTTGAGGACGGCAGCGTGGAAACCGCTGTTGGCGGCCCGGGTGGGGCCGTGCGCCCGGCACCCTCGCCAGACGGATCGAAGCTGGCGTTCGTCAAGCGCGTGCGCGCCAAATCCCGCCTGTTCGTCAAGGATATGACAACGGGGGAGCTGACCATGCTCGACGACGATCTGGACTATGACATGCAGGAAGGCTGGGCCGTGCATGGCCTCTATCCGAACATGGACTGGATGCCGGACGGCAAGGAAATCATCTATTGGTCGCGTGGGAAGATCTGGCGCATCAATGCCGCGAGCGGCGAAAAGGCGGAGATCCCGTTCCATGTTCAGGACACGCGCACGGTTTACGCCCCGCCGCGCTTCAAGGTGGATGTGGCGCCCGACGTGTTCCGCACCAAGATGGTGCGTTTCGCCACCCCGTCACCGGACGGCAAGTCTGTGGTATTTGAAAGCCTGGGGTCGCTTTATGTGAAGTCAGGCGACGCTGAGCCCAAGAAGCTGACACGCGGCGGCGACTACGGCTTTGAGCTGTCGCCTATCTGGTCGCCGGACGGCAAGACCATCTATTTCATTACCTGGGAGGACGAAAAGCTGGGCAGCATCCAGCGCGTCAGCGCCCGGGGCGGCAGGCCGAAGGCGGTGCTTGGCGTGCCGGGCCACTATGCCGATCTGGCGATTGATGATGCTGGCGACACGCTTCTGTTTCAGAAGCGCGGTGGCGGCTATCTGCTGGACGACACCCACGACGAGGCGCAGGGCATTTACCGCATGGCGGCTCGTGGCGGCACGCCTGAGCTGGTCACCAAGGAAGGCAGCGCCCCGGCGTTCGGCCCGGATGGCCGCATCCTGGTGCAGCGCGGCAATGCGCTCGTCAGCCTGTCTGCGAACGGCTATGACGCCCGCACGATTGCGAGTGCGCAATATGCGTCTGACCTGCGCCTGAACAAATCCGGCAGTCATATCATCTGGCGTGAAAATTATCATGTTTACATGGCGCCTGTGCCCGCGACCGGGCAGGCGATTACGCTCTCTACCTCTGGCGGTAGCGTGCCGGTGACGAAGCTCACGCGCGACGGCGGCACCTATATTGGCTGGGCGGATGACGATACGGCCTTTTGGTCCATCGGTCCGGTGATGAAGCGGGTTGATATGGCTGACGCTTTCGGGGCGGATTTCAAGGCGCCTGAAGGCGGGCTTGACCTGTCGCAGGAAGTCGCGACCGCGAAGCCTGAGGGTATCACCGCCATCACGAACGCCCGCATTGTCACCATGGAAGGCGATGAGGTGATTGAAAGCGGCACCATCGTCATCGACGGCAACCGCATCCAGGCGCTGGGCGCGGATGTTCAGGTGCCAGAAGGTGCTACCGTGATCGATGCTGCAGGCAAAACTGTATTGCCGGGCTTTATCGATATCCACGCCCACGGCCCCTACGGCAGCGGCGAGATTGTGCCGCAGCAGAACTGGTCGCAGATGGGCCATCTGGCGTTCGGTGTAACCACGACGCATGATCCATCCAGTCGGGCGACGCTTGTTTTCTCGGCGGCTGAATATCAGCAGGCCGGGAAGATCCTGGCGCCGCGCACTTTCTCGACCGCTGAAATCGTTTATGGTGCCAAGTCCAGCTACTGGGCGCCGGTGGATGAAATCAACGATGCGCTTGCGCACGCCCGCCGCCTGAAGGCGCAAGGGGCGATCAGCATCAAGAACTATAACCAGCCGCGGCGCGACCAGCGCCAGCAGGTAGTGGAAGCCGGTCGCCAGTTGGGCCTCAATGTTGTGGCCGAAGGCGGCTCCCTGTTCCATCAGGACATGAACCTGATCGTGGACGGCAATACGGGCGTTGAGCACACGCTGCCCAACCAGCATATCTACGATGATGTGCTGCAGTTCTGGCCGCAGACGGACGTGGGCTTCACGCCGACGCTGGTGGTGGCCTTTGGCGGCATCGGCGGCGAAGATTACTGGTACAAGCATATGGATGTGTGGAAGCACCCGCGCCTCAGCCACTTCGTGCCCCCTACCGTTCTTCAGCCGCGGTCTGTGCGGCGGGAAATCGCGCCAGAGGAAGATTATGGCGAAGCGATGAACGCTGCCTTCGCCAAAGATCTGATGGAGCGCGGCGTCAGTGTGCACACGGGCGCACACGGCCAGCGTGAAGGCCTGGGCACCCACTGGGAGCTATGGTCCTTTGTGCGCGGCGGCATGACACCGCACCAGGCGCTTCAGACCGCCACGATCAACCCGGCCCGCTATATGGGCATGGACGCGGACATCGGCAGCCTGAAGGCGGGCAAGCTTGCGGACCTCATCATCATCGACGGTGACCCGCTTGCGGACATCAAGGACAGCGACAAGCTGACCCATGTGATGCTGAATGGCCGGCTTTACCGGGCTGATACGCTGGCGGAGGAAGCCACAGGCGACTTTACGCCCAAGCCTTTCTATTGGGCCGACCGGCCTGAAAGCAGCATTCGGTAAGAAACGCCGGATACCGGAATTTGGGGAGGCTTCGGCCTCCCTTTTTTTAGTTACCGGTGGCCGGGAAGAGGCCGACCATGATGGCCTGTGTCTTGTCCACTTCGCCTTTGAGCCAGGCAGAGAATTCCTTGTATTTGTCAGTTTCCGCGAACTCATAGGAACAAACAAGCCAGTCTGATGGCTGTACAGGGTAAGGCCTCCCGAGCGGCACAAGGAAGCCGTTTTCAACATCATGCTCATAGAGCAGCGACCGGCCGAGCGCGACGCCAAGGCCGCTCATGGCGGCCTGCAGCGCAAGGTCAGTGCGGTCGAAACGGCTGACCGGGTCTATCTTCTGTGTGAAATCAGGTTCGGCGTCAGCAAATTCGCGCCAACCGAATGGGATGGGGTCCACCTCTGTCACATGATCCATCAGGACGTCATGTTCCACCGTCCACGGGCGGGAAGGGTTGATGCCCTTTTCCTTGATATAGGAGGGGCTGGCCACAGCCTGCATCATGGATGTGCCCAGTTTCACGCACCTGAGGCCAGGGTAGGGGCCGATGCCGTAGCGGATGGCCACATCTGCCTCCCCGCGCGTGAAATCCACCAGCCGCGTTTGCGCCTGCACCGAAAGGGTCAGCCCGGCGGCCCGTGCCTGCATCAATCGCGGCACCATCCATTTCATCGCCAGCGAGGGTGGAACGGACACGCGGATAGCGCTTGAATGACGCGCCTGCAGGATGCGGTCCAGCGCGTCTTCAAGGTCATGAACACTGGAAAAAGCCGCGCGGCAGAGGATTTCACCAGCATGAGTGAACTTCAGGGACCGGGTTGTGCGCTCAAACAGCTGCATGCCCAGCATGTCTTCGATGGCGCGCACCCGGTGGCTCACCGCTGTCTGGTGCACACCCAGGGCTTCTGCGGCCTTTGTGAAATTCTGTTCCTGATGCAGGGCCGCCAGGAAAGGGCTTGCCTGAACCAGTTTTACCAATCTGCTATTCATGAATATATCTCATAATTTTAAGAGAAAAAACTATCTTATAAAAACGCTGAAGGCCACAGATATTATTACTCAGACGAGGATAAGGAGTAAATATAATGTCTGTAAATCATGAGTATATGTCGAGACTATTGGCCTTCGGGGTGGTGACTTTTCTGGCGGCGCTGTTCCTCCTGAGCGTGCCGTCGAATGCCCAGGCACAAG
>Ga0209273_10001241_pt1 | contig 24188 bp, 26 predicted proteins | sample tdAd471_FD_187126 | JGI IMG/M metagenome (GOLD analysis project Ga0209273, IMG submission 187126) | Marine sediment microbial communities from the Atlantic coast under amendment with organic carbon and nitrate - tdAd47.1 (SPAdes)... | ecosystem: Environmental > Aquatic > Marine > Coastal >...
TGGGGACAACGTGCAGATGGTTGCGACGTTGATTGCACCGATTGCGATGGAAGAAGGTCTGCGCTTCGCGATTCGCGAAGGTGGCCGTACCGTTGGCGCAGGTGTTGTTGCCAAGATCATCGAGTAAACGCTCGAAGCAAGGAAAAGCCCGGCCATTGCGCCGGGCTTTTTTATGGTTGATCGCGAATTAGCGGGGAGTGAGGCGTTCAAACAAAGCGGACACCACGAACGGGGTAAGCCTTCCGCGGTTGAAAACAAACGTCCACGCCCTTGGAAGGCTTACCACGATTGCAGTGGCCGCTCAGCTGGAAAGTGTCTATTCACCAAGCAACCCCGCTAATCTGCGATGAACCTTTTTATGTCCGGTATTCCCGGGAGGCAGGGGGCGGTGTCTTTAGACCAGTAACGCCTTCACGTCTTTTTCAATGTCTTCCGGCTTTACTGTGGGAGCGTAACGCTTCACGACTTTGCCGTTCTGGTCGACCAGGAACTTGGTGAAGTTCCACTTGATGCGTCCACCAAGAAAGCCCGGCGCTTCCTCTTTCAGATGTTTGAATAATGGATCAGCGCCTGAACCGTTGACCTCGATCTTGCCGAACATCGGAAACGAGACGCCATAGTTTAATTGGCAGAACTGCTCGATTTCGTCGTTCGAGCCCGGATCCTGCTTGCCAAACTGATTGCAGGGGAAGCCCAGAACCTCCAACCCCTGGTCACGATAATTCTCGTAAAGCGTCTCCAGTCCTGCAAACTGTGGCGTGAAGCCGCACTTGGAAGCAGTATTGACGATCAGCAGGACCTTGCCTTCAAATTCTTTCAGGGAGCGACTTTGCCCCGCCGGGTTCTTGCAGTTGAAGTCGTAAACGGTTGTCATGGGCTGTCCTCTTTCTAAGCTTAAAGCAGGGCCTCGGAAGCAAACTTTGCCGCGCCGCTGCCAGATGAGTGGGTCGTTTAGGAGCTTGTGGTCCTGGTTCTACGCATTCCCGGCAGGCCGGGATCATTACTGCCCGCAAAGTGTCACGCCTGATCATACTGGCTTGCGGTGGGTTCAGGCAGGCTGGGCCTGCAACTGCATTTGTTCCATCAGCAGTTCAAGGCGTTTGCGCTGCATTTTCAGCGAATATTCCAGCTCTTTGAACTTGGTACGCAATGCTGCTTGTTCCCACTTCCGCTGCAGGCGTTGCTTTCGTTCGCTCAGGGCGCCTCCTATTTCAGCTTTCTTGTTCTCGTAGCGCTGAGTTTGCAGCGACGTCCACTCGTTGACCGACTCGGTAAATTGCTGGTACTCGCGCTCCAGTGTGGTACGCAGTGATTCGGGGCTCTGTGAGGCGTCAAGCTGGCTGCGGGCCCTCTGAAACTGGGTGTCGAGTATTGCCCGTTGAATCTTGAAGTCCGGCACACGAACCAGGTCGCTGGCGAGGCCCACACGTGAGCAGCCATAGATCAGCCACTTGGTGGGATCCCACTGCCACCAGCGTATACCATTGCGGTAGTCTGTTTGGAAGATATGGTGATAGTTGTGGTACCCCTCGCCATAGGTGAGGAAGGCCAGAAAGCCGTTGTCACGAGCACTGTTGCTTTCAGTGTAGGGACGGGTGCCCCAGTAATGTGCAAGTGAATTAATAAAGAACGTAACATGGTGGTTCACAATAAGACGGAACAGGCCAACCAGCAGCAGAGTGCCGATCACATCGCCGAGGTAAAAGCCCAGCAGCACCGGTAAAGCGACGTTCATCAGCAGGGTCAGGGAGATATAGTGATTATGCTGAAACATGACAATCGGGTCACGTTGCAGGTCTTTGGCGTTGCTGAAGTCAGGCTCGTTGGTGTTGTAATGGCGCAACATCCAGCCCATATGGCTGAACCAGAGACCCCGTCCTGCCGAGTAGGGGTCGCGCTCGTTGTCGTCGACATAGCGGTGGTGGCGCCGGTGATCCGAGCACCAAATGAGAATACTATTCTGCAGGGCGCCGGCACCCCAGAGAGCATATACCCAGCGCAGCGCCGGGTGTGCCCGGTAGGCCTTGTGCGCCCAAAGCCGGTGGTAGCCGCCGGTGATCGACATGCCATTGAGATACAGGAAAGCCAGTGCCCATAGCCATTGGGCCGAGCTGAAGCCATGGTAAATCGCCCACGCAGGAACAAGAACAATGGCGACTATCGGCAAGCCGACGAAAATTGCCACGTTAACGGGATCAAGGCTGGGCTTGGTTTGTGGACGGGTCATGGCGGATGCCAAAGCTCCTGAGCGCAGGTAAGATGGTCTATAGTAACTTTATCCGCCAGAAATGTCCCCCCGGGACCTCGCGTACTGTTCAGGGCCGTGGTGCCACATGATCCCGTCCCTGGCACATACAGCATCGACAAACTGCAGTATGATGCCCCCCTCTTGAATCACTGCGAACGCTTCTCTTTTTAAATGTCCAGGCAGGCTGTTTTCACCCAGGGCTCCACCATGCGGCATGTGCTGGCCATGACCGCAGCCTCCGCTACAGGTTTACTTACCATGTTTGGAGTGGACCTGGTGGATATGTACTTCCTGACACTGTTGGGCGAGCAGGAACTGGCCGCCGCAGTCGGTTTCGCTGGCACGCTCATATTCTTCCTGGTTGCCGTCAGTATAGGACTGCAGATAGCACTCGGTGCCCTGGTGGCGCGCTCAGAAGGTGCCCATCGACGCGATCTGGCCAGTCGCTACTGCAGCAGTGGCTTGTTGTTCAGTTTTCTTACAGCCGTGCTGATCAGTTTCCTTGGCTGGTGGTATTTGCGCCAATTGCTGCAATTGCTGGGAGCCTCCGGACTCACGCTGGAATACGCTGTGCGTTACGCCGGGATATTGCTGCCGAATATGCCAGTGCTGGTGCTGGGTATGAGCGTGGCCGCTGGAGTGCGCGCCGTGGGAGATGCGCGTCGCTCGATGTGGGCTACGGTGGCCGGTTCCCTGGTGAATGCGGTGCTGGACCCTATTTTTATTTTCGCCCTGGGTTGGGGGCTTGAGGGTGCGGCCTGGGCTTCCGTTGTCGCGCGGATTGTAGTGCTGGCGGTTGCCTGGCACGCGATCTACGTGGTGCATCAGCTGCCCCGACGAATCTCCCTTCAGGAATTCCTGGGAGACCTGCGGCCATTGATGAAAATTGCGACCCCCGCCATTCTTACCAATCTGGCAACGCCCATAGGCGGCGGTTTTGTGCTGCGCACCATGGCCCAGTTCGGGGACAGCGCGGTGGCGGGCGCGGCTATTATGGGGCGCATCACCCCCGTCGCATTCTGCGCCATTTTTGCGCTGTCCAGCGCGGTTGGACCCATCATCGGGCAGAATGCAGGTGCGGGTCGCTATGACCGGGTGCGCTCAACGCTTCGGGATGCGATGATTTTCAATGCGGTTTATGTAATGTTCATCTGGCTTTTGCTCTGGGCACTCGGAGGTACTATTGTCAGTGCCTTCTCAGCGTCTGACATGGCCGCAGAGCTGATACTTTTTTACTGCAACTTCCTGGTGGGTGCTTTCGTATTCAATGGAGCCCTGTTTGTTGCCAATGCGAGCTTCAATAACCTTCATCATCCGCACTGGGCAACAGGCTTTAATTTTGGCAGGGCGCTGCTGGGGACAATTCCTGCTGTGTATTTTGGTGCGCAGTGGTATGGGGCGAAAGGGATACTTGCCGGCGAAGCGCTGGGTGCTCTGGTCTTTGGCGGGTTGGCTGTGTTTGCCGCATTCCGCCTGATAGATCGCCTGGAGCGTGAGCATATAGCGCTGCCGGATGCCGGCCGATCGGTAGGGCTGGTAACTGAACGACAGCCCCCGTTATAGGTGCCTGCGTCAGTCTTTTCCCGGTGTCGCCCGGAACGCGGCAAGCGCTCGCTGCAGCCACTGTCGGGAGGTGCTGGTTTGCCCATTGCAGGTCACCGTGTACTCTTTTCCGGACCACGAGCTCTCGCTGGCCAGGCGGTCGATGAATTGGTCTGCATTGTTCACATAATGGCCACCTCGGCTCAGCTTCAGCCGAAGGTGGTCCGCTGCACTGGCGGGGTCGTAGTCACGGCCATTGCGATGAAAGGTGCATCCGCTGGATGCAACGAATGCCAGTAGATGCTCAATTTCCGCTTCCTTCGGGGTGGTCGCCATCGCGAAGCCGCTCACCGTCAACAGTAGCGCGGCGATGAAATTCCTGTGCATGATCGGGTCCTCTTATGGTCAGGCTGAGCCGCGCGACCAACGCGTTGTGGTCGGAACTGGCGACTTGCACCACTTTCGTAAAATCCGCCGTGAGTCCGCGCACATAGATATGGTCCAGCGGGCGCCCAAAGGCCCGGGTGCGCAGGTCAGGCTCGAATTGAAGCGGAGCGAGCCCCAGCTGCAACAGCGTGTCGTCTACCAGTTGCTGGCGCGCCGCGCTCCAGGTGTTGAAGTCACCAGCGAGAATTGCCGGGCCCTGGTGTGCCATCAACAAGACGGCCAGGGGCCTTAACTGGGCATTAAGGTCGTCAATACCAAAGGTGAAATTTACTGCATGCAGGTTGATGGCGAGCAGTCGTTCCCGGCGGCCCGCCAGGGCGTGCTCAGTCACAGTTGCCGCCTTGGGTGTGCCCAGCCAGGGCTCAGTGCGGGAAAAATTGCATTGCATGGTGGGAGCATGACTGCTTAGCGTCATGACGCCGGTTCTCTGGGTATGGCTGATATAGCCTTCAGCAAAGGATTGATACAGAGGCCCGCCCGGTTGTAATTCGCCCAACCGGGCATGCAGATCGGCCTCCTGCAGGAACGAGAGATGGCGGCCCTTGCCAAGCTTGAGCAGGTCTTCCATCCATCCCTGGTTGCTCGTCTTCTGTATGTTCCAGCTGAGGATATCAAGGGGCGGCGACAGCCTTTGGCCCTGGGCTACAGGCAGGAGTCCGAGGTGATTGGAGCAGGCAAGCGCCGCCGCCGGGAGCCCGGAAGCCCATGCCTTACCGGTCGCCAGCAGCGCGGTTGCCAGGGCTGTCAGGAGGGCATGGCGCAGGGGCATCATGGCAGTGCGAAGTTGGCGGTCCATTGGGCAGAGTCTGCCATCAGCAGCGCTCCAGGTACATGACCCATTACGTCATAGGTAACGCTCTCACTGGCGCAATGGGCTGGGTTGGATATTAAAGCTTCTCGAGAAACGACTGGTATTCCAATGAGGTGATACGGCGGCGGAACTCCGCGATTTCCTGTTCTTTACTCAGCGTGAAGATACGTTGCAATTCACTGCCCAGGGCTATGCGGATGAAGTCAGACTCCTTGAACAGGTTTACGGCGTCAGGCATATATACGGGCAGACTGGCCTCTTCCTGGGCATAACCGTCGCCCGTTATCGGGTCGCCGGGAGACAGATTCTCGTTAATGCCTTCCAACATGCCGGTCAAAATCACCGCAAACAGCAGGTAGGGGTTGGCATCCGCACCTGCCACGCGATGTTCCAGGCGGCGCGCTACAGGGTTACTCGCCGGTACCCGCACAGCCACGGTGCGATTCTCATATCCCCAGCTGGGGAAAGTTGGAGCATGGCAGCCCTTCTGGAAGCGACGATAGGCGTTGTAGGTAGGTGCGAAGACGGCGACAGACTCGGCCATGTAAGTCAGGCAGCCACCGATAGCCTGATGCAGCAGCGGAGTGCCTTTGTCTGTGCCGTCGTCGAAGACATTGATGCCCTTCTCGTCGAGTACGCTGCAGTGCACATGCATGCCGTTGCCAGCCTCTTCCTCGAAGGGCTTGGCCATGAAGCTGGCGATCAGGCCATGCTTGGAGGCGACTCCCTTGATCAGCCTTTTCATCATCATGATCTGGCGGGCGGCCAGCAACGGACTGTCCACGTGCTGCATGTTTATTTCATATTGCGAGGGCGCAGATTCCTTGACGACGCCGTCGAATGGCAGGTCCTGGATTTCACATGCCAGACGCAGATCTTCCATCATCTCCCTATGATTGTTGAGCACGTCAAGGCCGTAGGTGTTGCCACCGACAGGTCCGCCGCCCGCGGGCGCCGGACACGTGTGGGCAGGGACTTCATCGTTCCAGGTGACCAGGCTGAATTCGAGTTCAGCGGCAATAACAGGGCGCCAGCCAAGCTCGGTGAAGCGGTCAGTGACCTGCTTCAGCACATGGCGTGGGTCGCCCAGATAAGGCGCGCCATCGGCGTTATACATGGACAGCATAATTTGCCCGTGCTGGCCCTCTGGAGACCAGGGTGTGGGCAGGAGGGAGCCCTCTACGGGCAGACACACGCCGTCAGCATCACCCGTGGCGAACACCAGTTGCTCCACGTCCCGGCCCCAAATATCCAGGCTCAAGGCGGTCTTGGGCAGCTTCAGTTCGCCGTCGAAAATTTTTGGTAATTTGTGTCGGGGGACCCATTTCCCACGCATCACTCCATTGCAATCCGGCAGCAGGGCCTCAATGGTGGTGATTTCCGGGTGCGCTCGCAGGAACCAGTCGGATTCTAGCGACATGCGGGGTGTTTCCATCTATTGGTAATCAGGTAATATCGCGCCGGAGCCGGGCCTTGGCAATGCCCCCGATGGGGCAACCCGATGGCGCTGTTTCGGGCCATGGTTCACCTTGGCGCCATGTAGATCTTCAGCGGGTCTTCCCCGGCGGCCTCACCCAGGCAGGACATGGTGTTGAGGAACAGGGAGAAGAGGTCCGTCTGGGAACTCACGTCCAACTTGCGATAGATACTTTTTCGATGCCGGCGTACCGTTTCCAGTGCAATCCCCAGCCTGCTCGCCGACGTGTCCGTGCCATAACCCCTGAGCATCAGTTCCAGAACGTCTTTCTCCCGGGGCGACAGCATCGACTCCCCAAAGGTTCTAAACGCGAGGTCAATCTGGTGGTCAATTCCGGGTTGTATGAGGTGAGTGACGGCAAAGTCGTCATGTTCACTATGGGATTTCAACAGCTCTGAAACGGGGTCCGCCAGAACATACAGTGTCTCGTATTCTTCCTCCGTGAACGGCCCGTGTTGCGGCAGTCGCATCATGCTCAGGTTGATGACATTTCCGGCGTGCAGTTTTGCCAGGTAGACGGCCTCATCGACGGTGCCCGTGTTGGAGTAGTAGTTCCGGTAATAGTCGGTCTGCTCCAGCTTGCCCAATGTCACGCGAGACAGGCGGTAAAGACGGGATCTGGGGTTCTGCATAGAGGTCTGGTAGAACGGATCTTCACGATAGGGGCCATCGAGATACTCATCGACCTGCGAAGAAACTGCGGCACGCGGAATCTGGTGGTAGAGCACACGGGGGGGCAGGTCTCGGTGGTACAGCCAGACCTGAGGGTAGTCTATGCGTACCTGGCTGTTAACCGCGGCAAAGAGTGCAGGGAAGAAGTCATCCTGCCCCAGCGCGGCAATGGCGCGGGAGACGTCTCTGTTCCATCTGCTCAGTTGGTTGATGCTGTTCATTGGCTTTTGTTTTTGTAGGCTGCGTCCCCGGTGGCCATATTGGGCAGGCGGCCGGGCGATGTCAAACATTTGGCGGTTTCCCGTGGGTGTCCTGTTATGTTGAGTATGCAGCGCGACCCCGCTGGCGGGCGGGGGCGCTTGCTATATAATGATGGACTGACTCAGGAGATGATCAATTACCGGTGAAGACAGCCAGCGCAGACCACTATAACGACGCAGTACCGATGGAGTTCACCCGGGCTCTGCTGGTCCAGGCTCGAGCTCACGATCAGGATGTAGATGCCATTCTGCGGGCCGCTCGCTTTCCATTTGACCCTTTGCGTCAAAGTCACCAGACCGCGTATGTTTCCCGCGAACAGTATAGTCGCCTGTGCATGCAGCTGGTACGTGCGCTTGGAGATGAATCAGGCGGTGTAATGCCCGACGTGCAAACGCCTGTGGGAACCACCCGGCTTATCCTGTTGAGCATGCTCAACAGTCCGAATCTTTCCGCAGCGCTGCGCAGGGCGATTGAGTTTAACGCCACCTGCCGTGTGCGCCAGGGCACTGAGGTCACCAATTCCCTGGTTGTCGAGGCTGATGGCAAGGATGCTGTGCTGTCGTATCTTCACAGCCAGGACGCGGCAGAAGATCAGCACAGTGTATTGTGTAACCTGGCCATGTGGATGCGCTTCTGCGGCTGGCTGATCGGCCAGCATATAGATATTAACAGCGCGAGCTGCGCGGGGCCCGAGCCGGCGTTTTCCGCGGGTGTGCGTCACTTCTTCCCCTGCCCGGTAGCTTATAATCAGTCAGTAAATGCAGTCAGGTTCAGTGCCCGCCACCTCGAGGCAGAGCTGTTGCGGGACGAATCCCAGCTGCGGGAGTTTCTCAAACTGGCGCCCTACCACATTATTATTGAGCCCCAGGTCAGCGCTCTGAGTGTTACTCACCGAATCAGGGAAATTCTGGGTGGTGATTTCCGGGAGGAGCTGCCCAGTTTTGAAGAATTGACCGGCTTGCTCAACATGTCGGCACGGACACTGCGACGGCGGCTGGAAAAGGAGGGTACGTCCTACCAGCGGATAAAGGACAACGCACGTCGCGATACTGCGATATCGCTGCTGAGCCGCCACGGGTTGACCGTGAGCGAAGTGGCCGAGCGTGTCGGTTTTTCAGACCCTTCCGCGTTTCACCGCTCTTTCAAAAAATGGACCGGCCTGTCCCCCGGATCCTATCGTTAATGGCGCTTTTTAACTGCCGGCGAAGAGCTGGCATGATGCGTTCAGTCTGACCAATCCAGAGGCTCAGTGCGCCAGTGGCGCTGCCACGCGCGGTAAACCTTGTCTGAATAAACTCGCCTGCCCACGCTTCCGTTATACCGCGCCAGAGCCTTGTGGAGATTCCCTTTTTCCCGCTGCAGGTAGAACTGCAGTATTCGGCAGCCGTAGGCAAAGTTGGTTTTGTTGATAGTGAGGTTGTCGTCGGGTCTGCCGATTTCGTCTTTCCAGAACGGCATAACCTGCATCATCCCCTGTGCTCCCACCCGGGAAACCGCAAAACGGTCGAAGTGGCTCTCTACTTCTATCACCGCAAGCACCAGTTCCGGGGGCAGATCCGCTTGTACCGCGGCGGCATGAATGTCTCGCAGCAGTTCCAGGCGGTGTTTCGGGTCTTTAACAAATCGCGCCAATCGCGCGGACATGTCTACCAGCCAAACCTCTGCATCGTAGCGGTCCTCGAAGCTGTCCGCACCGGAGATCGCCTGCTCCAGGAAGCTGCGTAAGGCCTCGCGTTCCTGTGCATTGTCGGGTTGGGCCACTACCGGCGCCATCAACAACTGACAGAGAACGAGAGCCGGCAGAAGGCGCATGGTTTCAGCCTCGCAGCTGACCTATCAGGAAACTGACGATATCATCCTTGGGTATGAGTCGGGAGTCCTGGTCACAGCGGCCCTTGTACTCGATATTGTGTTCAGCCAGCGCGCGATCCCCGATGACGATACGGTGGGGGATGCCGATCAGCTCCATGTCGGCGAACTTCACCCCTGGCCGCTCGTTGCGATCATCCAGCAGCACATCGACTCCTGCCGCTGTCAGTTGCTGGTAAAGTTCTTCGGCGCAGGCCGCCACGGCCTCTGATTTCTGCATATTGAGCGGCACAATCGCCAGCTGAAAGGGCGCCATAGCCGTGGGCCAGATTATGCCGTTGGCATCGTGGTTTTGCTCGATGGCGGCTGCGACAACGCGACTCACGCCTATCCCGTAGCAGCCCATGGTCATGACCACGCTTTTGCCATTCTCATCCAGAACCTGGGCCTTCATTGCCTCGCTGTACTTGGTGCCCAGTTGAAAAATATGACCCACCTCAATCCCGCGTTTAATCTGCAGGCGGCCTTCGCCGTCCGGGCTGGGATCTCCTTCCACGACTTCGCGCAGGTCCTCAACGCGGTTTAGGGGGCAGTCGCGGTCCCAGTTTACGCCGGTAAAGTGGTAGCCATCCTTGTTTGCACCACAAACGAAGTCGGCCAATACGGCGGCGCTGCGGTCTACAATCAGTTCAAGCTTGAGGCCTGCCGGGCCAAGTGAGCCGAAACCGGCACCGCAAGCGTTGCGCACGGACTCCTCTTCCGCCATCTGCAGCGGCGCAGCGACCCCCTGGAGTTTCTGTGCCTTGAGCGGGTTGAGCTGATGATCGCCGCGTAGAACAAGAGCGACCAGCTGACCCTCTTCCTCGCCCTGTACGACCAGGGTTTTTACCGAATTTTCCGGATCGATTGCGAAATCGCGAGCCAGGTCGTCTATTGCCCTGACACCGGGGGTCGCAATTTCCTGCAATTCGGCGGCGGGTGTCGGCCTGGCTTTGGCAGGGGCAAGCGCCTCGGCAAGTTCAACGTTGGCCGCATAGGTGCTGGTGTCTGAAAAAGCGATGTCGTCTTCGCCCGAATTAGCCAATACATGGAACTCGTGGGAGGCGCTGCCGCCTATGCTGCCGGTGTCGGCTATAACGGGGCGAAAGTCCAGGCCCAGGCGAGAAAAGATACGCGTGTATGCCTGGTGCATTACCTGATAGGTTTTTTCCAGTGAGGCCTGGTCGCTGTGGAAAGAATAGGCGTCTTTCATCAGAAATTCGCGAGAGCGCATGATGCCGAACCGGGGGCGGATTTCGTCACGTACCTTGGTCTGTATCTGATAGAAGTTGAGGGGTAATTGCTTGTAACTCTTCACTTCATTGCGGATCAGGTCTGTAATCACTTCCTCATGGGTCGGTCCGAGACAGAAATCCCGTTGATGGCGATCCTGGATGCGCAGCAGCTCCGGGCCGTACTGCTCCCAGCGACCTGACTCCAGCCACAGTTCGGCCGGCTGCACCACGGGCATGGAGACCTCCTGCGCGCCGGCCGCGTCCATCTCTTCACGCACTACGTTTTCCACTTTGCGTAGCACGCGCAGACCCAGCGGTAACCAGGTGTAGAGTCCCGCGGCAAGTTTGCGGATCAGTCCTGCTCGCAGCATCAACTGGTGGCTTACGACCTCGGCGTCAGACGGGGTTTCTTTCTGGGTGGCGATGAGAAAATTACTGGTGCGCATGGCGACGGGTCGATCCGTAAAGGGAAACAGGGCGCCTATTCTAGTGGCGATGCTGGCGCGGGTAAACGGCGTCGCAATGGATGATTATCGAGCCTGATTTGTTAAATTGCGCCGCGACACTTAAAAAACAGGCTTATTTTGCCCTCCATGTCGAAAAACGCTTGTATTACAGCGTTTCATTGGTTATACCTTGCGTTGTGACCTGTGGTGTAGCCGATGCTGTAGGGGATGCAACACATCAGGTCATATACAAGACTCGTGTTCACTATTAGGGAAGGTCGAAAATAACATGGCGACTAAGAAAGCAGCAGCGAAGAAAAAGGCTCCGGCCAAGAAGAAGGTAGCGGCAAAGAAGGCTCCCGCCAAGAAAAAGGCGGTAGCAAAGAAGGCGGCTCCGGTTAAGAAAGCCCCCGCACTCAAGGACAAAATGACCAAGAGCCAGATCGTTGCCAGCCTCGCTGAAAGCACAGATCTGAGCAAGAAGCAGGTCAATGCTGTTCTGGACGAGCTGAATACGCTGATTGAGCGCAGTATCAAAAAGCGTTCAGTAGGCGAGTTCACTATCCCGGGTGTTATGAAAATCACCACAGTGAAGAAGCCCGCTCGCAAGGCGCGCAAGGGTATTAACCCGTTCACCGGTGAAGAGACTGTCTTCAAAGCGAAGCCTGCCAGCACGGCAGTAAAGGTTCGCCCGCTGAAGAAGCTGAAGGAATACGCCGCCTCCTGAGCGTCGTTTCCTGACTGGTCGTTCCGCTATCGCGGCGGGCGACCAGTTGTGTAAACCGCCCTTTTTACGCTGTCAGGCGTAAGGGGTTTTTGCCCCCCTCTGTTTTAGCTCCTCCTTTGCTTGGCCTGCCAGGTCGCTTGGGTTAAAATCCGCGCCTTATTTTCTCCCTGTGACTGTTTTTGGTGGGTGGAACCATGCCGATCTATGAATACCAGTGCCAGAAATGTGGCGAGGAACTGGAAGCATTGCAAAAAATCAGTGATGCCCCGCTTTTGGAGTGTCCGAACTGTGGCGAGCCTGAGCTGAAGAAGAAAGTGTCCGCAGCGGCTTTTCGCCTCAAAGGTGGAGGCTGGTACGAGACTGACTTCAAAACCGGTAACAAGAAGAACCTCCATGGAGGGGCAGATTCTGCATCGTCCGGTGACAGCGGTGCTGCGTCAAAAGCCAGCGACGGCAAGAAAGACGCCAGGAAGGACAGCAAGTCAGCAGTTTGAAGCCCGGCCCTGGTGCCGGACAGCCATTATTACGGAATCGAATTATGCGCAGTCATTATTGTGGCGCCCTGGGCACCGCCAACATCGACGAAACGGTAACCCTCTGCGGTTGGGTGGATCGTCGCCGCGATCATGGCGGCGTCATCTTCCTGGACATGCGGGACAGGGGGGGTATCGTGCAGGTGGTCTTCGATCCTGATACGCAAGAGCACTTCCAGCGAGCAGACCGTGTGCGCAGCGAATACGTGCTGAAAATTAGCGGTAGGGTGCGTGCGCGCGGAGAAGGTACCACCAATCCGAACATGCCAACCGGCGAGATCGAGGTGCTGGGGAAGGAGCTGGAGATTCTCAATTCTGCTGCAACCCCTCCCTTTCAGCTGGATGAACACACAGCGGTAGGCGAGGAAGTACGTCTGCACTATCGCTACATGGACTTGCGGCGCCAGGAAATGCAGGACCGCCTGATTACCCGCTCCCGGATAACGTCGGTGGTGCGTAATTTCCTCGACGGGGAGGGCTTTCTGGATATAGAAACGCCTATTCTTACCCGCGCGACGCCAGAAGGAGCCCGCGATTACCTGGTGCCCAGCCGCACCCACCCCGGACAATTTTTCGCCCTTCCCCAATCGCCGCAATTGTTCAAGCAGCTGCTGATGGTTGCCGGTTTCGACCGCTATTACCAGATAGCCCGTTGTTTCCGCGACGAGGATTTGCGCGCCGACCGACAACCGGAATTCACCCAGATCGATATTGAGACTTCGTTCCTGGGTGAGGAAGACATCATGGGTATTACCGAGCGTATGGTGCGCGAGGTTTTCCACAGCGTGCTCAACGTGAGCCTTCCAGAGTTCCCGCATATGCCCTACAGAGAGGCCATGGAGCGGTATGGCTCTGATAAGCCGGACCTGCGCATCGATATGGAGCTGGTCAGTATAGATGACCTGATGCAGCAAGTGGACTTCAAGGTGTTTCGTGGCCCTGCGGACGACGAGGCCGGCCGGGTTGCTGCCTTGCGAGTACCTGGTGGTGCCAGCATCAGCCGCAAGGAAATTGACGAATACACCAGGTATGTCTCCATCTTTGGTGCCAAGGGGCTGGCGTGGATCAAAGTGAATGACCTGTCCGCCGGCGTTGAGGGCCTGCAGTCACCGATACTCAAGTTTATGCCTGACGCTGTGGTGATGGAAATGATGTCACGCCTGCAAGTGCGGATGGCGATATCATCTTCTTCGGTGCCGACAAGACCCGGGTTGTCAACGAGGCACTGGGCGCGTTGCGAGTAAAAGTGGCCGAGGACCTGGACATGGTCGGCGATGGCTGGGCGCCGCTGTGGGTGGTCGACTTTCCCATGTTTGAGGACGATGGCAACGGCGGGTTGACCCCGCTGCATCACCCCTTTACCGCCCCTTCCTGTTCGGTCGAGGAGTTACAGGCCAATCCTGCTCAGGCCCTCTCGCGCGCCTACGACATGGTGCTGAACGGCTGCGAACTGGGCGGCGGCAGCGTGCGTATTCACCAGCGAGACATGCAGGAAGTGGTGTTCCGTGTACTCGATATAGGTGAGGAGGAGGCCAATGAGAAATTTGGTTTCCTTCTGCAGGCCCTGCAGTATGGCGCACCGCCCCATGCCGGCCTGGCCTTTGGTCTGGACCGCATGGTTATGTTGATGACCGGGGCCAGTTCAATACGCGATGTTATTGCTTTCCCCAAAACGCAGAGCGCGCATTGTGTCATGACGGACGCCCCTGGCGATGTGAACGCAACGCAGCTGCGCGACCTGCATATCCGCCTGCGCCAACCCAGGGATGTCGCGCCGGAAAGCTGACACAGCTGTGGGCCGCGGTTTCCGGGCAGGCAGCCCGGGGCCCTGAAGCGGAACGTACGCTAGCGGCATCAGGGCATGATCGGCTTGATACCGGTGATATGACGCAATGTATGCTGACCCGGACTGTAAATTTGTACATAATAAGTTAACGGGGTACAGGGCGCAGAACTTCCATGTCGCTTATTCTGGGGATCGATCCGGGTTCCCGCAAAACCGGCTTTGGCATAATCAATTATGTGTCCGGTCGCAGCGAGTACGTTACCAGTGGCGTCATCCGTTTGCCGGAAGGCGATCTGGCGCCGCGATTGAAGATCATATTCGAGAGCGTCACCGAGTTGATAGAACTGCATTGCCCGCAGGACCTTGCCATTGAGCAGGTGTTCATGGCGAAGAGCGCCGGGTCAGCACTCAAGCTGGGTCAGGCGCGCGGTGCAGCGATTGTCGCCTGCGCCACCCTGGGTATGGATGTTTCCGAGTATTCGGCCAGGCAGATCAAACAGTCGGTAGTGGGCACCGGGGCGGCGGACAAGAGTCAGGTTCAGCATATGGTCAAGGTGCTGCTGAAGTTGCCTGCGCAGCCTCAGGAAGATGCAGCGGATGCGCTGGCGGCTGCGCTCTGCCACGCCCATACCCATCAAAGTATGATAAACATGGCTGGCGCCCGATCCGTGCGTCGGCGCAGACTGCGGTAGGCGGCACCAGATGATAGGCAGAATTCGGGGAACGCTGGTACACAAACATCCACCTGATATCCTGGTGGAGGTAGGTGGCGTGGGCTATGAGCTGCAGGTACCTATGACAACTCTGTTCCTGCTGCCGGAACTGGGCGCGGAAGTGTCGCTGGTCACGCATTTTGTGGTCCGTGAGGATGCACAACTGCTTTACGGCTTCATTGATGAGCGCGACCGCTCCCTTTTTCGCCAGCTTATAAAGGTCACCGGCGTGGGTCCTAAGCTGGCATTGACGATTCTCTCCGGTATGGATTCCGTAAGCTTTGCGCGTTGTGTACAGCGCGATGACGTGTCTGCCCTGGTCGCACTTCCCGGGGTCGGCAAGAAGACAGCGGAACGCCTGTTGGTGGAAATGCGAGACAAGCTCAAGGACTGGTTGGGTCAACTGCAAACAGACCTGCCCACTGACGATGTCGCCGTGAAAGCGCCGTCGGACAAAGTGGCTGATGCCGAGGGTGCTCTGATTTCTCTGGGTTATAAACCGGCTGAAGCCTCCAGAATGGTCGCTGCTGTCAATGATGACGATATCGGCGATAGCGAGGAATTGATTCGCCGGGCCTTGAAGTCGATGGTGAGCGGATGATTGAAACCGATCGCCTGATCGCCGCGGAGCCAGCGAGTCCTCGCGAGGACGCTCTGGACAGGGCTATTCGCCCCAAGTCCCTCGATGAGTATGTAGGGCAGCAGGCGGTCCGTGAGCAGATGGGTATTTTTCTCCAGGCGGCCAAGGGGCGCGGTGAGCCTCTGGACCACACCCTGATTTTTGGGCCGCCCGGACTCGGGAAAACCACGCTGGCGAGTATTATTGCCAACGAAATGGGCGTGTCACTGAAAACGACGTCCGGCCCGGTGCTGGAAAAAGCGGGTGATATCGCCGCACTGATGACCAATCTCGAGCCTGGCGATGTGCTGTTTATCGACGAAATTCATCGCCTCAGCCCCTTCGTGGAAGAGATTCTCTACCCCGCGATGGAAGATTATCAACTGGATATCATGATAGGTGAAGGCCCGGCGGCGCGCTCCATCAAGCTGGACCTGCCTCCCTTCACGCTGGTGGGGGCAACCACCCGGGCGGGCTTGCTGACGTCGCCGTTGCGCGACCGCTTTGGCATTGTTCAGCGCCTTGAGTTTTACGAGGTGGCCGACCTGGCTCATATTGTAGAGCGTTCAGCGAATATTCTGGAAATCGGCATCGACAAGCCCGGTGCGACTGAAATCGCCCGCCGCTCCCGCGGCACGCCACGTATAGCTAACCGTCTGTTGCGGCGGGTGCGTGACTATGCCGAGGTCAAGGCGGATGGTCATGTCTCGGTGGCGGTCGCGGACCGGGCACTGGATATGCTCAGTGTCGACCAGCAGGGGTTTGATCACCAGGACCGACGCCTGTTGCTGGCGCTCATCGAGAAGTTTGACGGTGGCCCGGTGGGTGTGGACAGTCTTGCCGCAGCCATCTCCGAAGAACGAGGCACGATTGAAGACGTACTGGAACCTTATCTTATTCAGCAAGGCTACATGTTGCGCACGCCGCGAGGCCGTATGGTGACGCGCAACGCCTACCTTCACTTCGGCCTGCCTCAGCCCGGAGGTCGCGATAGAGGCAGCCTGCCTCTGGATCTGGACGGAGAGGGTTGATGGCAGGTGAGGAATTTTCCTTTCCGCTGCGAGTCTACATTGAGGACACGGATGCCGGGGGTATTGTCTACTACGTCAATTACCTCAAGTTTATGGAACGGGCACGTACCGAACTGATGCGCTCGCTGGGTTTTGGGAAGGATTACATTTTCACTCATGAGCTGATGTTTGTGGTCCGCGACATGACGGTGAAATACCTGAAGCCGGCGCGTCTGGATGAGCAATTACAGGTAACGGCATTGGTCACCCAATGCAGGGGCGCGTCGATGCGTATGTCTCAATCGGTAGAACGTAAAGGTGAGTTGCTTGCGCAGGGTGAGGTGACGATTGCCTGCGTAGAGCGCAGCAGTATGAAGCCCCGGCGTATACCCGCTCAGATGATGGACCGCCTGGTGCCGCCGAAAACGAACAAGAATTGAGGGAGTCGAATTGGACGAGCAATTAAGCCTGTTAGACCTGGTTATAAACGCCAGTATCACCGTGCAGCTGGTGATGGCGATTTTAATGGGGGCATCTTTCCTGTCCTGGTACATGATCGTGCAGCGCTTTATTTACCTGCGCAATGCAAATGAGGAAATGTATGACTTTGAGGAGCGTTTCTGGTCCGGCATAGACCTCGCGCAGCTTTACCGGGAGGGCAACGAAAAGGCTGCCGATGGACACGCTATTCTGGGTATGGAGAGTATCTTTCGTGCCGGTTTCAAGGAATTCTCCCGACTCGCCCAGCAGTCGGAGATGGACTCCGAGGCAATTCTTGAAGGCTCACGGCGCGCCATGCGCGTGGCCCTGATGCGCGAAGAGGAACGTCTGGAGCGACACCTGCCGTTCCTGGCCTCGGTCGGCTCCACCAGCCCCTACATTGGCCTGTTTGGTACGGTATGGGGAATTATGCATTCGTTCCGGGGGCTGGCCAACGCGACTCAGGCGACCCTTGCCACGGTCGCACCGGGTATATCCGAAGCGCTGGTGGCCACCGCCATGGGGCTGTTCGCAGCAATTCCGGCGGTGCTTGCCTATAACCGCTTTTCTGCTCGTGTGGAGGTGTTCAGCAATCGCTACGACACCTTCGTGGACGAGTTTTCCAGCATTCTCTCCCGCCAGGCTTATGCCCTCAGGGCGCGCGAGAAACGCGGAGGCCAGGCGGGGTGAGCAGGAGTCGCGGCAAGCGCAAGCCCATGTCCGAGATCAATGTGGTGCCTTACATTGACGTCATGCTCGTGTTGCTGATTATTTTCATGGTCACCGCACCGATGTTGATGCAGGGGGTGAAAGTGGATCTGCCTGAGGCAGCAGCAGATCCTGTGGAGAATCAGGACAGTGAACCCTTGATTGTGTCTATAGATGCCCAGGGCAAGCTATACCTGAATCTCGGCAATGAGGAGCAGGCGCTTGCCCTGGCCACTATCAAGGACAGGGTGTCGAAGGTAGTGAAGCGCAATGCGCAAAAGCCGGTGCTTATCTGGGGTGATCAGTCTGTGCCGTATGGTGACGTGGTTACTGTAATGGTGGCCTTGCAGCAGGCTGGCGCCCCCAGCGTTGGCCTGGTGACAGAGAGCCCGCAGTGAGTTCGGAGTCTGTCTATGCCAAACCGGTAGCGCCACGAATTATCGTGCGCCCGGCCCTGGCTTCCCTGTTCCTGCACGGGTTGTTGGTGGCCGCACTGACCTTGAACTGGGTAAATGCCGAGCCCGAGGTGATGAAGGTGAAACCTGTGCCCAAGGTGATCAATGCGCGCCTGGTGGACGTCAGCGAATTCCAGAAGCCGCAGCCAAAACCCAAGCCCAAGGCAGCGTCCAGGCCCAGCGTACAGCCCAAGCCCAAGCCAAAGCCGGTAGCGGTCAAACCCAGGCCCAAACCGGTAACGCCCAAGGCGACCCCTGCACCCAAGCCAAAACCGGAACCGGCGGTAAAACCCGAACCGGAACCACGAATAACTGAACAGGAGCTGGCCGCTATCACCCGCGCTGACATGCTGCGCAGCCTCGAAGCCGAAGAAAGCGCGCTGGAGGCGACGGCGACGGCCGAAGAGATGGCGGCCAGTTATGCCGCCCTGATCCGCCAGACTGTAGTCAACTACTGGAGCCGACCGCCCAGTGCGCGCAATGGCATGCAGGTTTTGCTGGAGGTGCAACTGGTGCCCACCGGGGAGGTGGTGAACGTGAGAGTATTGGAAGGCAGTGGTAACCAGGCATTTGACCGATCGGCGATGAACGCGGTGAAAAAAGCCGGCAGCTTCCCGGAGTTGAGCGCGCTGCCCTCGCGGGAGTTTGAGAAGATGTTCAGACGATTCAACCTGTTATTTAACCCAGAGGATTTGCGTTACTGATGAAACGGCTAATGCTGGCCCTTGCGCCACTACTATTCGCCCTCGCGGCACTGGATGTGCATGCGCAACTGACCATCGAGATCACCCAGGGTCGAGACAACCCAACCGCGATTGCAGTGGTGCCTTTTGCCTGGCAAGGGCAGGGTACTGCACCGGAAGATGTCGCTCAGGTGGTGGACGCTGACCTTGCCCGGAGTGGCCAGTTTGCCCCGGTGGACCGCGCGGATATGCTCGGCCGGCCCAGTACGCAAAAAGATATCTTCTACCGCGACTGGCGAGCCATTCAGTCTGAATACCTGTTGATCGGCCGGGTATTGCCTCAGGGTGAGCAGATGCGCGTGGAGTACGAACTGTATGATGTAACTCGTCAGCAACAGGTTCACAGTGGTGCTGAAAGCGGGCCGGCAAATGAGGCGCGTATGTTGGGGCACCGGGTTGCGGACGCCGTTTATGAGAAGCTCACGGGAATTCCCGGCGCGTTTGCTACACGGCTGCTGTATGTGTCGGCGACGCGAGTGCCCGGAGGCAAGGATTACTTTCGCCTGACGCTGGCGGATTCCGATGGCGCTCGCCCCATTGTATTGCTGGAGTCGCGTGAGCCGGTGCTGGCGCCGGGCTGGTCTCCCGACGGCAAGCAAGTCTCCTATGTCTCCTTTGAAACGGGTCGGCCGGCGATCTACATCCAGAACCTGGCCACTGGAGCGCGCGAACAGATAACCAATTTCAAAGGGCTCAATGGCGCGCCAGCCTGGTCGCCGGATGGCAACACCATGGCCATGGTTCTGTCCAAGGATGGCAGCCCGGATATTTACCTGATGAATATGACCACGCGCAAGCTTACCCGGGTCACCCGCCACTACGCCATTGATACCGAGCCCACGTGGATGCCTGACGGACGTTCGCTGTTGTTCACCTCTGACCGGGGTGGTCGCCCGCAAATCTATCGCTACGATCTGCGCACCGGCACTACCGAGAGGGTGACATTTGAAGGGGGCTATAACGCCCGTGCCAGAGTCGCTCAGGATGGGCGAAATGTTGTGATGGTTCATCAGAAAGATGGCCGCTTCCACATAGCGATTCTTGACCTGGTGACCAGTCGCTTGCAAGTGCTCACTTCTACAGAATTGGATGAAAGTCCCAGTATCGCGCCTAATGGCTCTATGGTATTGTACGCAACGAAACACGCTGACCGTGGCATTCTTGCGGCGGTCTCGGTTGATGGCGGAGTGAAATTCCGGTTGCCCTCGCGAGAAGGCGATGTACGCGAGCCTGCATGGTCACCTTATATGGGCCGGTAGATCGCGGCCGTTAACTAAAAAGCAATTCACAACCACGCACTTTAGAGGAAGGGCATTATGAGACATCTACCTGTTGCCGGTAAAACCGTAGCCGTGCTGTTTGCTGCAGCATTTCTGGCAGCTTGTTCCGGTAGCGCTAAGAAAGAAGAGGAAGCGGCCGCTGCCGCCGCTGCAGCTGCTGCCGCTGCCGCACAGGCCGAGCAGCAAGCTGCCGCCGCCGCTGCATCCGCAGAGCAGCAGCGACTGATGGACGCGGCCGCCGCTTATGGCAACGTGTTCTACTTTGATTTCGACAGCTACAACCTGAAGCCCGAGGCAATTGAAGCCCTCGATGCCCATATTGCTGCCCTGCAGGGATCTGACGCTACGGTACGCCTGGAAGGCCACACCGACGAGCGTGGTACCCGCGAGTACAACATGGCGTTGGGCGAGCGACGCGCCAATGCGGTGCGTGACTACATGGTCGTCAATGGTATTCCCAGCTATCGCATTGAGTCAGTCAGCTACGGTGAAGAGCGCCCGATAGCTTATGGTTCAGGTGAAGCCAACTGGTCGCAGAACCGGCGTGTAGAGCTGAAGTAAGCTGCCTATGGTAAACATGAGCAAATGGCTTATGGCGAGCGGGCTGGTCTTTATGACCGGCCCGTTGTGCTTCATGGCCCAGGCCCAGGATTATGTGGATGTTGAAGCGGAGCGTGCGGGCCGCACCTCGTCTTCTGCGCCCGCGACAGCCACTCCCGGTGCTGTCGCAGACCCATATGGTGTGCGCCCGGCCCAGTCGTACCCTGCGACCAGCTATGGTGTGAACAGTGCACCTGCGGCGCCGGCAACTACGACCAGGCCTGCAGCCTCACCCTCGGGCAACCAGAGTATGGGCACCCTGTACATTCAGCTGCAGCAACTGCAGCAGGAAGTGATGCGCCTCAATGGCATGGTTGAGGAGCAGGCCAATGAATTACGCAAGCTCAAAGCCCAGAGCCTGGAGAGGTATGTCGACCTGGACAAGCGACTGAGCGCTGTAGGCACCTCGGCCGCCGCGCCGGCTGTTTCCGCGGGTGGTAATAACAGGCCCTCTGCCGCTGTAGCCACGCCTGCCTTGCCATTGACGACTGGCCAGGGCGCTGCCCTGCCGGGTGAGTCCGAGGCCTATCGCAGTGCCTACTCCCTGGTGCGGGGCCAGCAGTTCGATGAGGCCGTGGCGGCTTTCCGCGAATTCCTGGACAGTTACCCCGATGGCAAATTTGCCCCCAATGCCCATTACTGGCTGGGCGAGCTGTACCTGGTGGTTGACCCTCAGGATCTTGAGTCTTCACGTCAATCTTTCTCCCTGCTGCTCAGCCAGTACCCGGACAACGCCAAGGCACCCGATGCCATGTACAAGTTGGGTAAGGTGCAGTATCTCAAGGGTAATCGGGAGAAGTCTCGCCAGTACCTGGAACGGGTGGTTCGCGAGTATGGCGATACCAATAGTGCCGCGGTCAAGCTGTCCCGAGATTTTCTCGCAGAGAATTTCTAGGTAGCGTCGGGTGTAGTAAATGTCGAACACGCTGGTTCACAGCCAGGACGCCCTGCGCATCACTGAAATCTTTTACTCCCTCCAGGGCGAAACCCGGACCATGGGCCTGCCCACGGTTTTCGTCCGCCTTACCGGCTGTCCACTGCGCTGCGTATACTGCGATACCGAGTACGCGTTCACTGGCGGCGAGCTGGTTTCTATTGATGACGTGCTGGAGAAGGTGGCAGCGTTCCAACCTCGCTACGTAACCGTTACTGGCGGGGAGCCGCTGGCCCAGCCGAATTGTTTACGTTTATTGCCGCGGCTATGTGATGCGGGTTACGAGGTGTCTCTTGAGACCGGTGGTGCGATGCCTCTTCACGGTGTCGATCCTCGAGTGGTCACTGTTTTGGATTTGAAAACACCCGCATCCGGCGAAATGCAGCGGAATGACTACGACAACATTCCCCTGCTGACGGCCACTGACCAGCTCAAGTTTGTCATTTGCGACCGCGAGGACTACGAGTGGGCCAGGTTCAAACTGGATGAGTTGCAACTGGCGGAAAGGGTGTCGGACGTATTGTTTTCACCCAGCCACGGCACGCTGTCCGGGCGTCAGCTGGCGGAGTGGATACTGGATGATAAGCTGCCAGTACGTATGCAGCTGCAACTACATAAAATTCTCTGGAATGACCAGCCCGGGCACTGAATATGAGTGAGCAGCCTGCTGTCATCCTCGTCTCCGGAGGTCTTGATTCCACTACGGTTCTGGCCATGGCCCGCAGTCAGGGCTACGCCTGTTATACGCTGAGCTTCGACTACGGCCAGCGCAATCGTGCGGAGCTGCTGGCCGCTGAGCGCGTATCCGCTTCTCTTGGGGATGTGGAGCACAAAGTAGTCAAACTCAACCTGGACAGCATTGGTGGCTCCGCACTGACGGATTCCTCCATCGATGTACCGGAAACAGAAACCGCAGGAATCCCCGTTACCTACGTACCCGCCCGCAATACAGTCTTCCTCTCTATCGCGCTGGGGTGGGCGGAGGTCCTGGGGGCTCGAGATATTTTCATTGGCGTCAATGCGGTGGATTATTCCGGCTACCCGGACTGCCGCCCGGAATACATTGCAGCCTTTGAGCGGTTGGCCAACCTGGCGACCAAGGCAGGGGTTGAGGGTCGTAATACGACCGTCCACACACCGTTGATGAAGCTTGGCAAGGGCGACATTATCGAGGCAGGGCTAGCGCTGGGTGTGGATTATTCGCTAACGGTATCCTGCTACCAGGCAACGACGCAGGGCCTGGCCTGCGGCAAATGCGACAGCTGCCGGTTGCGTCGGCAAGGTTTCGCGGATGCCGGCGTTAAAGATCCCACACGCTACGCCTAAGTTCCTGATTACGGTCGTTTTTCGTGGCCAAAAAAAACGCAGGCGGCTCTTGAGTTTTGGTCTCAAATCCGTAAGATACGCCCCTCTTCTGAGGGCCGTTAGCTCAGTTGGTAGAGCAGTTGGCTTTTAACCAATTGGTCGCTGGTTCGAATCCAGCACGGCCCACCATACAAAGGAAAATGGCTACCCCATGGGGGTGGCCATTTTTCTGGCTCTTCCCCATTAAAGGGGGATGCACCGATATTCACTAAACCCGGTGGCTCTTCCCCATTAAGGGGGGATGCACCGATATTCACTAAACCCGGTTAATAATACCGTCCCACCCGCAATGGGTTAAGACGCGCAATCGGTAGTTCCCAAAATTCCTGAACCCATAGGCCCTGCGGGTCATCATCTCCATCTTATTGTGGAAGCCCTCGGTGGGTCCATTGCTCTTGTTGGATCGCCACATCATGACAATGGGTTCGAGCCAGGATGTCAGGGTTTTCGCCAGTCGCCGCAGTGGCGTATGACGCAGCTGCTCGATGAGTGAGAGTAGCGCGGGTAGCTTCTGCCGGGCGCGTTTCCTCCTCAGGTTCTTGAGCAGCAATAATCGATTGAGGCGCTGTTTGGCCTCGTAGAGTGCTGCCAGGGCGGGATAGTCATCCAGATAGCGCTGCAGGTTCTCTCGCTGTTCGGGTTTAAGACGCCACTCGTGGCGCCGCATCAGGCTCAGCAGGCCGCGGTTCTTGCGACCCTCGGGATGGACGTCCTGCCAGGCCTTGAGGAAGTGCTGGTTCACCAGGCGAATGACATGGAAACGGTCAGCGACGATCCTGGCTCGTGGGAAGTACTGCCGTGCGATGTTGCGGTAAGTTTCGGACAGGTCCATGACGATGAGTCGGACATTGTCTTTGCCGCGCAGACGCCGCAAATAGCCTTCCAGGCTAGCCTCGGAGCGTCCAAGGCGCACATCAAAAACCTTGTTTCGCTGCAGGTCCACCAGCGTTGTGGCAAAGCCCCTTTTGCGGGTGAAGAAGTGCTCGTCGATACCCAGCACCTTGGGGCAGGGGCGATTCGACATCTCAGAAAGCCGCTGTCGACAATAGCTCTGATACCAGCGCTCAGTGGTGGCCGCGCTGATCCTGTGAGTGCGCTCCAGCTTGGCCTGGGTGACACCGCCGTCGTGTGTCTCAAAGACTTCGAGCCGGAAGGCCTCTGAGGCCCTGAAGCGGGGCCGAACACCTTTGAACCGATGGCGGAAGTAGCGTCCACAGCGCGGACAATGGTACTTCGGTGCCCTGAGGT
>Ga0209273_10001244_pt1 | contig 24132 bp, 20 predicted proteins | sample tdAd471_FD_187126 | JGI IMG/M metagenome (GOLD analysis project Ga0209273, IMG submission 187126) | Marine sediment microbial communities from the Atlantic coast under amendment with organic carbon and nitrate - tdAd47.1 (SPAdes)... | ecosystem: Environmental > Aquatic > Marine > Coastal >...
TCGCTCGCACCATTGAAAAGGCACTGGAGCAGGAAGAGGAAGAAATCTCCGGTCTGGACGACTTCGGTGATGACGACCTGGATGATCTAGAACTTACCTCGGATGAAGAGGATTCAACCGACGACGGCGGCGCGGATTCCGACGTCGATGACGCACCGGTCGTCCGTTACGTTAACAAGCTTTTACTAGACGCCATCAACAAGGGCGCATCTGACCTACATTTCGAACCTTATGAAAAGCGGTATCGAATCCGTTTTCGTATTGACGGGATCCTCAAAGAAACGGCGTCAGCCCCAATTAGCATGGCGCGAAAAATAGCAGCTCGAATCAAGGTAGTCTCGGCGCTGGATATTTCGGAAAAGCGGATACCCCAGGATGGCCGGATGAAGTTGAAGTTCGGCAAACGCGCCATCGATTTTCGAGTTAGCACCTGCCCGATGCTGTTTGGCGAAAAAATTGTCATGCGTATTCTTGATCCCTCAAGCGCACAGCTGGGCATCGAAATGCTCGGGTACGAACCTGATCAACGCGCCATCTTCGAAGAAAACCTGGCCAAACCCTACGGGATGCTACTGATTACCGGCCCAACCGGGAGCGGTAAAACCGTTTCTCTGTATACCGGCATTAACATCATCAACACGCCGGATATCAACATTTCCACCGCAGAAGATCCCGCTGAAATTGTTCTTGAGGGGGTTAATCAGGTCAATGTAAACGTCAAGCAGGGACTGACGTTTGCGTCCGCACTAAAATCTTTTTTACGACAGGATCCCGATGTCATCCTGATCGGGGAAATCCGAGACCTGGAAACAGGCGAAATCGCTATCAAGGCCGCCCAGACCGGCCACATGGTGATGGCTACCTTGCATACCAACGATGCCCCTCAAACGGTTACCCGTCTACTGAACATGGGTATTCCTTCCTACAACATCGCTTCGGCCCTCAATCTAATCATCGCCCAGCGGCTGACTCGCCGCCTCTGCAAACATTGCAAAAAACAGATAGATATTCCTGAACCGGCCCTGCGGGAAGAGGGGTTTACCGATGAACAGATCAAAGAAGGCATCACCATCTACGGTGCGGTCGGCTGCGATCAGTGCACCGAAGGGTACAAAGGCCGGGCCGGTATCTATCAGGTCATGCCAATTTCGGAAGAGATGGCCAAGCTGATCATGTCAGAAGCAACAGCACTGGATCTGGCTGCGCAGGCAGCAAAGGAAGGTATTAACGATCTGCGACAATCTGGCCTGTTAAAAGTCATGCAGGGCATCACCACACTCGATGAAGTCAACCGGGTAACCAAGGAATAACGCAATGGCGACACGAGCAGCAGCGGCAAAAAAAGGCAAGCCGATCAAAGTATCAACCTTCGCCTGGTCAGGCAAAGACAAAGCCGGCAAGAAGGTAAAAGGTACGCTTAAAGGGACAGACATTAACGTCATTCGGACGAAATTGCGGAATGACGGTATCAGCAACCCGAAGGTTGCCAAACAGATTCAACTGTTCGGGTCCGGTAAACAGGCGATCACGCCCAAGGACATCACTCTGTTTTCCCGACAAATGGCAACCATGCTGGATGCCGGCGTGCCAATGGTTCAGTCTTTTGACATTGTCGGCAAGGGCCATGAAAACCCGACCATGGCCGAGCTCATTATGACCATCAAACAGCAGGTAGAAGGCGGCAGTAGTTTTGCCGAGGCCCTGGCAAAACACCCGCTGCAATTCAACAACCTCTATGTCAATCTGGTAACGGCCGGCGAGGCAGCCGGGATACTGGATGATCTACTCGCGAAACTAGCGACTTTCATGGAAAAAACCGAAGCCATGAAAGCGAAAATTAAATCCGCGATGATGTACCCGGCATCGATCATGGTGATCGCCTTTATTGTGACCGTGATTTTATTGCTATTTGTTATTCCTCAGTTCGAAAGCCTGTTTGAAAATTTCGGCGGTGAACTCCCCGCCGCCACTCAATTCGTGGTCAATTTATCGAAATGGGTACAGACATACTGGCTCCCCATGTTCGCCGTTATAGGCGGGGTGGTATACGGCACAATGGAACTGAAAAAGCGCTCCAGACCGTTCAACGTATGGTTGGACAAAGTGGTGCTCAAAGCCCCCGTAATCGGTGAGATTGTCTCCAAGGGCACCGTTGCTCGTTTTGCCCGGACACTATCGACCATGTTTGCTGCCGGAGTGCCGCTCGTCGAGGCCATGGATAATGTCGCCAGGGCGTCCGGGAACGTTGTGTATGAAGAGGCGCTGCTTAAGGTGCGGGATGAAATATCCACCGGCACCACGCTCACCCAGGCGATGGAGCGAACCGGGCTGTTTGCCAACATGGTGGTACAGATGATTCAGATCGGCGAAGAAGCCGGCTCTATTGACTCTATGCTTGCCAAAGTGGCCGACTTTTATGAGGAAGAAGTCGATAACCTGGTTGATGGGTTAACCAGCATGCTCGAACCGCTGATCATGGCTTTCCTGGGCGTCGTAATCGGCGGCCTGGTGGTCGCCATGTACCTGCCGATATTCAAAATGGGTGCGGTGGTTTAATTTCTTCCCAATCTTTCCGTCGCACTTAACTTGATCGACCAACTGAGCGCTCTATTTATGAGCGAACCGCTGTTATTTGCCGTGGCACTGTTTCCGTTCGGCCTGGTGATTGGTAGTTTTCTCAATGTCGTGATTTATCGATTTCCAGTCATGCTGGAAAGACAGTGGCGCCATCAGGCCGAGCAGTTTCTGGAAATAGAACCCGCTATTGCCGAACAGGCAACGTTCAATCTGGCTATTCCGGCTTCCACCTGCCCAAATTGCAGCAGCCGTATTTCTGCCTGGCAAAACATTCCCGTGATTAGTTACCTCATACTGGGGGGGAAATGCCATCAATGTAAGGCACCCATTCCTGTTCGATACCCACTGGTAGAGCTTTCAACCGGGCTGCTTACCGCCGCAATTGGCTTTCATTTTGGGTTTACTCTTTATACCTGCTTTGCACTCCTGCTCACCTGGTCTTTACTCGTCCTTGTGTTCATCGACATTGACCACATGCTATTACCCGATGACATTACCCTGCCCCTGCTCTGGTCAGGACTAGCAATTGCCCTGCTCAAAATCGGCCCGGTAACGCTAAGCGATGCTGTCATTGGCGCCATCCTCGGTTATCTCATACTCTGGCTGGTTTACTGGGGTTTTAAGCTGGCGACCGGTAAAGAGGGCATGGGGTTTGGAGATTTCAAACTGCTGGCAGCGCTCGGGGCCTGGTTAGGTTGGCAAGCTCTGCCGACGGTCATTCTGGTTTCCTCGGTCATTGGAGCTGCCATTGGCATCATCACCCTGATTTTTTTCGGCGGACAACGGGGCAAACCAATCCCTTTCGGACCCTATCTTGCTGGCGCTGGTTGGGCCGTGTTGATCTGGAGTCAACAACTGAATGCGCTTTACCTGCGCCCTTAACGGGTTTCGTCCCTCTTTTCTAACTAACCAGCACTCGTCCACGGGATCAAACCATGACACCCCATATAATTGGCCTTACGGGTGGGATAGCCTGCGGGAAAACCACGGCTAGCGATTTTTTCAACGATCAGGGAATCGAGATCGTTGATGCAGACCTGGTTGCACGCGAAGTGGTCGCGCCTGGCGAGGCCGGATTAGAACAGGTCATCGATGCATTCGGCCGTTCAATCCTTAACGCCGACGGCACCCTGGATCGAAAGGCCATGCGGGATCTGATTTTCGCCGATCCCAACCAACGTCAACAGCTAGAGGCCATACTCCATCCGCTGATTCGCAGGCGTCTCGCCGAGTTACTGGCACTGTGCACGGGACACTACGCTATTTTTAGCGTGCCACTGCTGATTGAATCCGGGCTGATCAAACTCGCAGACCGAGTGCTGGTCATCGATGTCGAGCCTCAGGTGCAGATCGATCGACTGCTAAGTCGAGATGGAATTTCGCTGAGCCAGGCTCAGGCGATGATTGCCGCCCAGACACCCAGAGAAAAACGTAATGCAGCGGCGGACGACATCATCGATAACTCCGGCTCACTGAAGCAATTTATCGACCAGCTAGGGGCCATTCATCAGCGCTACCTTGCGCTGCCTCCCTGATAAAACCGGGGGAGATAAACCCGATTTGGGTAACTCCGGAACACCGAACCCGGGGAACAATCCTTTACAATAATAACCCAAACCATAGTCTGACCGGTGTCGGTCAGGCATATCAGGGACTCCCTCGCTACACGATCACGAGATTTTCTTCTGTTGCCAAGTTCTATTTTTTACGAACAACCCCTGAACGAACGCATACGCCTGTTAATGCGCCTCGAATACGTGTTTCACTACCTTGGCAACCCTGAGCCAGCGCCGATCGCCGTTCGTCAACACCTGGCGTTGAACTCCCTGCTCGATCTTATCGACCTGATCCATCGCGGCGACACCTGCACCGAAGTAATAAAAGAGCTGGAACGAATCAGCGCTAATCTGATCGAACTGAGACACCTGCCGGGGGTGGACGCAGACCGCCTAAACAATATTCTTGATAATCTCACCAGCCTCATTGCTCGGCTCAACGGCCAGAACTCGCGTCACTTCCAGACCGCCACGGACGCCGAGCTGCTATCCGCACTGAGAAGGCGTCACAACGTCACCTGCGGAAATACGGAATTTGACCAGCCATTGCTGCAACACTGGTTGCTAAAACCTGAACCGGTGCGGGAAGAGCTGCTCCAGACCTGGGCTAAACCTTTTGAGACACTCAAACTAGCAGTCAAGCTAGCGCTGCAACTAATTCGAGAATCGGCGGGGGCCACTCCTTGCGTCGCCGAATCGGGCTTCTATCAACACACGCTCGACACCGACCAGCCGGCTCAAATCATCCGAGTTTGCCCGGATGACCCAGACTGTTACCCGGTCATCAGCGCCGGTCGGCACCGATTCACTATCCGTTTTATGCGCCAGCAAAACCTTGACCCGGCGCTGCAGGTAGAAGATTCGGTCAATTTCAAACTCATCTGCTGTTCGATATGACAACCATCACCTGCCCCCGCTGCCAGAAACAGACCGAGTGGTCGTCAGACAACCCCTATCGCCCCTTTTGCAGTAATCGCTGCAAGATGAGCGACCTGGATGGGTGGCTAACGGAAGAATATGCGCTCCCCGCAAACGACGAAGAAACAACGGATTCACCTACCGACGACCATTAAATTTCGCCCTTCGCGCCGCTGTTATTATCGTCTAGGCGCACTACCCCCGCGCTAGCTGATCATCGCCCAGAGCTTTGATTGCTGTGATACTGGATGCTTCCAGCGCGGCCAGACCACCGTAAGCGCTCACTAAGGCATTCCAGTTTTCCGTTGAAATAAGCTGCCGGTCATCAGGCCTATTTAATAACGGCCGAAAATTCCGGAGTCGTTGTGATGGCGACAGCGGTCGGCGAAAGAACTGCATATCAGCAATATCAATCAGAACCAGCTGATTGTTTTCATTCCTCAACACGTTACCCAGATGCAGGGAACGAAAATAAACCCCTCGTTGATGAAGTTGCGCAATAAACTGCCCTAATTCGATAAACTGTTCTTTGGTCGGCGATTCTTTAACCATATCCCGCATACTGCAGCCACTCACCTTCTCGTAACTTAGCAGGTGGTATCCACAGGATCGACAATGGGCAATTTCAAGAACCTCCACTGTGTTAAAGCCCAGCGAGTCCAACCGCCTGGCGTTATTGGCGAATCTCACCGCATAGGGGTAAAACAGCGCTGAACTCAACCACCGTTTGCGGCGGAAGAGCTTGTGGATTATCTTGCCATTGGGTGCCTCAACCACCTTGGGACCAATCCCATCAGCCTCCAGCAGCCGTGATTCAGCAATTAAATTTTTTAATGCCGAAGGTGTAATTTTTTTCATCCGTAATCTCATTGTTAAATAGCTCCACCCGGTACAGCTTTATTCACCCCTCCTCGAACCCGCTTCTCACCCAAAGCCCATTATGACTTACCCGCTCTACCTGATCGCCGGCCACCTGCTGTTACCGCTGATTTTTCTCCGCCTGCTAATCAAGTCACGTAGCAATCCACCCTACCGACGACGTTGGTCGGAGCGACTCGGCTTTTACCAAGACCGACCAACCGTTCCACCGATCTGGATTCACACCGTCTCAGTCGGTGAATTTAATGCCGCAAAACCGCTAATCGCCGCTTTAAAAGAAGCCTATCCCAACTGCCCTATACTCGTTACTACAACCACCCCTACCGGGTCCGCCGCCGTTACCCATTACTCATCTGAGCTTTATCACGTCTATTTGCCTTACGACCTGCCTTTCTTGGTACGACGATTCCTCCGTCACTGGCAGCCCCGGGCGGGGATTATCTTTGAAACGGAAATCTGGCCAGCACTATTCAGAAACACAGCGGCCGCCAATATACCGCTGATCATGGCCAATGCCCGCCTGTCAGCCAAATCAGCACAGGGGTACCAGCGGATAAAACCACTGATCGCCGACGCCTTGCGGCTTCCGAACGCCATCGCCGCCGCGACCAACGAAGATGCCAGTCGGCTACGAGCGCTGGGCGCCGACCCCCAACGGCTGAGTGTCATGGGCAACATAAAATTCGATTACCACTTGGCGGACAGCATCCGCGAATCAGCAGCGCATTTACGGGACGACATCCTGGGCAGAGCACGACCGGTCTGGGTCGCCGCCAGCACCCACGCCGGCGAAGAAGCCCAGGTACTCCAAACCCATGCAGTAATACGAAAACAACTTCCCGATGCGCTACTGGTACTTGTGCCCCGCCATCCTGAGCGGTTTAACGAAGTCGCCAGACTCTGTACCGATCGGTTTGCCACGATCCGACGATCAGCGGGGGGGGACTGCACAATGGACACCGCCGTCTATCTTGCCGATAGCATGGGTGAGTTGCCGCTTTTCTACGCCGCTGCTGACGCCGTCTTTGTTGGCGGCAGCCTGGTGCCAACCGGAGGGCACAACCTGATCGAACCGGCAGCAGCTGGCAAGGCTCCTCTGTTCGGTCTCCACATGGACAACTTCATCGAAATTGCGGAACGCTTGCTCGCGGCAGAGGGTGCGATACAGATCAAAAACGGCCAGGAGCTTGCCGAAAAAATAATTCAGCTGCTCTCAAACCCGGCTGACACAGCCCGCCTGGGTGCCAACGCAATGGCACTGGTTGAGCAGCATCGCGGCGCTGTTCAAGGTTTAACCAGCCTGCTCGCTAAACACCTTGAGCAACCATAGCCACCAGACTGTTTCGGACCCCCACCAGAGCGGCTAAGCTCACTCTACGGGTGTTGCCTCAGCAGCGGCGAGCCACTCATTTACCTCAGCAAGATCGTCCGGCTGCAATGTTCCCGCCGACTGCTTGAGTCTCAACGTATTCAGGATGTACTCATATCGCGACTTGGACAGGGCCCGTTTCGCCCGAAACAGTTCTCTTTGCGAATCAAGCACATCAACCGAGGTTCTGGTTCCCACTTTAAATCCCAGTTCGGTCGCATCGAGTGCGCTTTGTGAGGAAACCAGCGCCTGCCTTAATGCAGTTACAGAGCTAATCGAGGAACGAATATTCAAGTAGGATTCCCGCGTTTGACGCACCAGTTCACGCTGGGCCTGCTCCAGCAAATCCTTGGCCTGGGCGTGGCGATGACCTGCTTCCCGGGTACGGGAATTAACCAGTCCGCCGGCAAAAATAGGCACTTTTACTTCTATTGCCAGGAAAGTATCTTCGGCCGTGGTTTTTCCATCACTAAAGCGGCTGGCATTGGCCGAATCGAATGCCTGGGTGCCTACCAGGTCAACGGTCGGAAAATGTCCCGCCCGTTGACGCCGGGTATCCTGCAGGGCAGCCTCCACGGCATAGACACGGGCCTGGACGCGAGCATTCTGTGCCAGCGCGGTATCAACCCAGGCTTCAATATTTGCCGGTTCAGGCGTCAACAGAGGCGATTCTTCTTTTAATGTCGCCAAATGCTCAAAATAATCGAAGGTAATTTCGCGCAGCGCCTCCCGCGACCGTCTGGCAACGTTATCCGCCGTTATTTCAGCGGCCACTGCCTGATCAAACCGAGCCTGAGCCTCGTGAATATCGGTAATTGCAATCAAGCCCACCTCAAAGCGCTGGCGGGCCTGCTCGAGCTGACGCTCGATAGATGCCTTTTCAGACTTTGCAAATACCAGATCATCGTCCGCCGCAAGCACACTGAAATAGCGATCCGCGGCCCGGACCATTAACTCCTGCTCAGCGGCGGTATAACTGGAGAGTGCCTGATTGACCAGTGCCGCGACCTGCTTCACTCCGACAAACAGCGTGTGGTTGTAGACCGGCTGACGCAACGTGAGCTGATAACCGTGGCTATTGAAACTTTTTCTAAGACTTAAACCCAGCCCCGTACTGAAACCCGTGGGCGAACTACGAGTCTTGTTTTTGGTCGTGTTCGCCTTAAGCTCAATGGATGGCAACAACACTGCTCGTGCCTGCACCGGTAGTTCCTCGGTGGCCAGCAAGTTTTGCCGCTCAGCCTTCAGGGCCGGATCATTCAACACGGCCTGCTCGTAAACAGCTAACAGGTCATTACTCGACCAGGCCATCCCCGCGCTGGATAACAACGAAACTGCCAACACACTTTTTATTATCTTCATGATCAAATCCGTTTCCTTCATCCTTACTGAATAATCGAGGACACCTGAAACCATCAATACAATGCGACGGTTGGATCAACCGTGCGCGCCCAGGCGTCCATTCCTCCATCAAGATTCGTTATTTTTTCGAGCCCCTGCTGCTGCAGGTAATGGCCTACCTGCAGACTACGTCCCCCGTGGTGGCAGATACAGATGGTTTCCAGCTCTGGTGAAAGCTCTGCGATCCGCTGTGGAATTTGCTGCATGGGAATTGTGGTGACTCCGGGTAACGCGCATATTTCCACTTCCCACGGCTCCCGTACATCCAGTAATTGCAGCGAACTGGAGTCCTCTGTTTTCAGGCGCTCTGCCAGCTGTTTAGGGGTTATCGATTGAACCAATTTAAAGTTCCTAAATGACTAAAATGGATCAGGCCACCGCTCACGCCCCGCAGCCCTTATCTAAAACTGGAATTCTGTTTTCGGGTCCGCACCCTCAAAATAGGCGAATTCGGTCTCAAACAATTCTTCCCTGCGATTGCCGTCAGACTGCCGTGTTATACGCACGCATTTCTGCGGAGCCCGACGACCCTCGATGCCCACCAGTCTCCCACCCGGTGACAGTTGCGTCATGAACTCAGGAGCGATTTGCGCCACCGCCCCGGCAACCAGAATTCCATCATAGGGAGCATGGTTAGACCAGCCTTTGGTCGCATCACCGGTTTCCACCCGGACGTTGGTGATCCCCGCCTCCTGCAAGCGCACTCTGGCCTTTTCTACCAGTTCCTTGTCACTATCTACCGAGGTTACATAAGCAGCGCTGGCCGCCAGCAGGGCAGTCAGATAACCGTTACCGGTTCCCACCACCAGGATATGATCATTGACAGTTGCGGCCACGGCCTGCAGTAGGCGAGCTTCGAGACTGGGTGCCAGCATTAGTCGGGATTGACTAAGGGGCAACATGGTATCGGCATAAGCGACCCCCCTGAACTTCGGCTCAACAAAGTGGTCTCGTGGAAACCGGCTTAATAGATCAACAACCTTTTCATCCAGTACGCCCCAGGAACGCACCTGATTCAAAATCATGTTGTCACGTGCCAGTTCAAAATCAGGTTGATTCATAACCTTAAGATACTCTCAAAATTCACCGGATCATGCTTACGCCATCACCGCGACAGGCGTAAAATTAAAGGGGCGCATACTATCACGTTTAACCCCCTCAAAGCGGGGTAACCTTTTGCTCGTTGCAACCGCCAGGGCGGCCATCAAGGAGCTATTTCCGCGTTCTCAACCATCCACCATAACCAATACCGATGGATTCATTGACAACGCCTGTTTAGCGACCGAACATTAACGGGGGCGCCCCTGAAAACTATAAAAAAGGCACCCCCACAGAAGATGCCCGCTCACCCAAAGCGCAGAAGCGCGCCAACTGCTTGCCTGCTGCGACGCTAGTCAGTGATGACATCCCCCATTCCCAGTCGCGAGGAACTACTCATGAATGCCAACGACAAACTTTTCATCAACCGTGAAGCTACTTTCAATCCCGACTCAATTAAACCCTTCCCGGCTTCCCGGAAGGTTTATGTCGAAGGCAGCCGACCCGACATCCGGGTGCCGATGCGCGAAATAGCCCTGTCGGCCACGACTTCCCGCGACGGCGTTGAAGAACCCAATGATCCAATCACTGTCTACGACACCTCCGGCCCATACAGCGATCCAGATGCCGATTTAGACATGCGCCTTGGGCTGCCGGGGCTGCGCGACGACTGGATCGAGCAACGCGGTGATTCTGAATTACTGGAGCACGTCAGCTCACGCTATGGACATGAGCGTCAGTCTGACCCAGCTACTGCCCATCTGCGGTTTGAGCATACTCGCCGCCCCCGCCGTGCGCTCGCCGGTAAAAACGTCACCCAGATGCACTATGCCCGCCAGGGAATCATTACACCGGAAATGGAATTCATCGCCATCCGGGAAAACCAGCGGATGGAAATGGTCACCGACCCGTTATTGACCCAGCAACATGCGGGTACCAATTATGGCGCCTCGACACCCAAAAAAATAACCGCGGAATTTGTCCGTGATGAAGTCGCCCGCGGCCGCGCCGTCATACCGGCAAACATTAATCACCCCGAAATAGAGCCGATGATCATTGGCCGAAATTTCCTGGTAAAAATCAACGGTAATATCGGTAATTCAGCGGTCTCGTCATCCATTTCGGAAGAGGTCGACAAAATGGTCTGGGGGACTCGCTGGGGGGCTGACACCATCATGGACCTCTCCACTGGCAAAAACATCCATGAAACCCGTGAATGGATTTTGCGTAACAGCCCTGTTCCCATTGGCACCGTTCCCATTTACCAGGCCCTCGAAAAAGTCGATGGCAAAGCCGAAGACCTCACCTGGGAGATCTACCGCGACACCCTCATAGAACAGGCAGAGCAGGGCGTTGATTACTTCACCATCCACGCCGGCGTTTTACTGAGGTACGTGCCCTTAACGGCAAAACGTTTAACCGGCATAGTCTCACGCGGGGGATCGATCCTGGCCAAATGGTGTCTGGCCCACCATCAGGAAAACTTTCTCTACACCCACTTTGAAGAAATTTGCGAGATTATGCGCGCCTACGATGTCACCTTCTCGCTGGGCGACGGCCTACGCCCTGGTTGCGCCGCCGATGCCAACGACGAAGCCCAGCTCGGGGAGCTTAAAACCCTTGGGGAGCTCACCCAGATCGCCTGGAAGCATGACGTTCAGACTTTTATCGAAGGGCCAGGCCACGTGCCGATGCAGCTCATCAAGGAGAACATGGACCTGCAGCTCGACTACTGCGATGAGGCGCCCTTCTACACCCTGGGTCCACTGGTCACCGACATAGCGCCGGGCTACGATCACATTACCTCTGCCATCGGTGCCGCCCAGATTGGCTGGTACGGCACAGCCATGCTCTGCTATGTCACCCCCAAAGAGCACCTTGGCCTGCCGGACCGAGAGGATGTACGTGTTGGCACCATTGCTTACAAAATTGCCGCCCATGCTGCCGATTTAGCAAAGGGACACCCTGGTGCGCAGATACGCGATAACGCTTTGTCAAAAGCCCGATTCGAATTTCGCTGGCACGATCAGTTTAATCTTGCCCTGGATCCGGAACGCGCCATCGAATATCACGACGCTACTTTGCCCAAAGATTCAGCCAAGGTCGCCCATTTCTGTTCGATGTGCGGGCCACGATTCTGTTCGATGAAAATCACCCAGGAAGTCCGCGACTATGCCGCAGAAAACGGCATTATTGATCTTCAGTCAGCGATCAATAAAGGGCTGGGTGAAAAAACGGTGGAATTCAAGCAAAAAGGCAAAAAGATATACAATGAGGTCTAACTAAAATAACAACCTCATTTCCTGAGTGATTTCCAACGCGGTTAACACTCTACTGGCCCCGAGTCTGCCTACGGATACCCTGCCGCGGACCCGGGGCCAACTGCTTAAAAACATGGTCTCTCCGAGTAAAACCGCTAAACAAACGGGTTAACGCTCACCCGGCACTTCGCCAGCCAATACCCTACATTCGTTATTTATTGTGTTCTGGGCGACGCATAACCCCCTGAAGTTTTTATTGCCCTGCTAAAACGCGTTCATCAAACCGATTCAATAATTATTCGGTTATTCCCGCTAACAGAAAATCCAGATTATTTGCAATTTAATTCGGTTTTGCTAATATTGCGCACCCTCATATTTACAAGATGGAGCGAAATCAGACATGAGTACTGATCTTTCTAGAATGTCCATTGAAGAGCTGCAGCAATTAATTACTAATGCAGAAGATACGATTAAAAAGATTCAACGCGAAAAGCGTTCTGAAGTTGTCAGGCAAATGCGTCATCTAGCGTCGACTATTGGTGTCGCCATTGATATCGTCCCCGAGTCCCGCGGCGGCTCCAGACGCGCAAGCGGCCCACGGCCAAAAACCCCACCTAAATTTCAGAACCCCGCAGATGCCTCACAGACCTGGACGGGACGGGGTCCGAAGCCAAAGTGGTTCAAAGAGGCCCTGGCTCGTGGCAAGAATCCCGACGAACTGCTCATCAAGTAGCCCGCTATTCCGGTCTGGTTCGTAGCCGATCCGGACCGGGATGAGCACTATCTGTCAGTGACGGTCCACCGCTAACCCTTACTTTGTCCAAAGAGACAACTAAAACAAGACTCGATAAGTGGTTATGGGCCACTCGGTGGTTTAAGACTCGCTCCCTTGCGACGACTGCTATTAAAGCGGGCAGGGTTCACGTCAACAGCCGCTCGGTTAAACCCGCCCATTCCGTTGCTATCGACGACCTGATCACGATTACTCAGGGTCCTTATCGACGGGAGCTTCAGGTATTACTGCTGAGCGACAAACGCGGCCCAGCAACGACTGCAATCACGTTATACGCTGAAACTGCCGACAGCCTGAGTCGTAACGAGAGGATTCGAGCAGAGTTAAAAGCACAGCCACAGCTGGCCTATACCGGCAGTGGCAGACCCACCAAGCGGGCCAGGCGGGCAATTATTCGGTTTACTGATAATCAGAATTAAATAGCGCGCCCTTTAGATATTGCATTGATGCGACGACTAATCTCCCGTCAGAAATAATTCAGCAACGCTGAAGCACCCTTGCCTTCCACAGAAAACAGGTGATCGACCTCTGGGGCGTATTTAAGCGCTCATTCCTCCCTGGAAATGACTGATTAATCTTTCTTGCCCGTCCCAGGCGTGTAAATCGGCGAAGGAAACTGTGTCACCTTAGCCCCGTCAGCCAGATCACTTATTTTATTATTACCGCGTTTTTCTACTTCATCGATACGGACAATCGAGTGCATCGGCACAAAGGTGGAAACCACTCCCTCAAACTCACTGCGTAGTTTTTCTTCGGAAGGGTCAATCACGATAGCGCTGCTCTCACCGAAAACGAAATCCCCAATTTCGATAAATCCAAATAGCCCCGATTGACTCACCTGACGGGCGTGCAATTCATAAACCTTTCCCTGATTCATAAACGCGATTTTAAAAATTTTTTCTTTATCCGATGATTTGCTCATTAACGATTCCGGTTTCTAATTAGGTCAGGTACGCACAGTCACTCGACACATAAATGGGGCCATAGTGACGGTTTTCAATTGTTAATAATTACGCGGGGCAAACACTTGCTTCTGGTTTTATCAGGCGCTCGCCCCTCGAACTGAAGCCCTGAAGCCCATCTACAAAATGGCCTTCCACCGCCAGGGCAAGCAAACTGCTTTTATTGATCCGGTATCGCCCTGCACAGGACCCCGAAAGTGCCCTGTTAAAGGGCCTGGGGGTTCATCGACGATTACACCGTTTCCATTTGGTTCACCGGTGATCAGGCGCCCGAGTATAACGGAGGTAGTGCTACCCCAGCGCCCTTCAGGGTTGCCTATTCCTCAGGGCATCAATCACGCCCGGTAGCTCTGCCAGGCTGTTAATTTCAAAATCGGGCATAGCGGCGGCGTCAGCTTCGCCCGAACGATTCAACCAAACGGTGACCATACCGGCATTGGCTGCCCCCTGGACATCACTGACCAGGTCATCACCGACGTGGACGATCTGTGAGGGCAGACACCCGGCAAGACTTGCCGCTTTTGTAAACATTGCTGAATCAGGCTTCGGCGCGCCACCGCTAAGAGCGTTGAGAGCAAAGTCAAACCACTCCCCTAGCCCTACTCGGTCAATATCAGCATTACCATTGCTAAGCGCGCCAAGGATTAACCCCTGGTTTCTTAGCCACCGCAGCACCGGTTCAACATCATCAAAAAACTCCACTCGATTTCGCTCTTCCCACATCACCTGGAAAGCCTGTTCACCCACTGACGGCGAATACCCCGCTTGTTCAGCGGCCTCACGGAGAGCCAAAATACGCATTAATGAAATATGATGGGCCAATTCTGGCTTACGCGTGGCCATCTGATCGCGTAACCGCTGCAATCCCTCTCGCCCAAATTTTTCAAGGATTTGCGGTGCATGCTCCTCGAGCCAGACCGCCATTTCCTGTTCCGCACGACCAATCGCTGGCCAGACTGGCCAGAAGGTATCATCGAGGTCAAATGTGACTGCTTTTATATTTTTTTGCACGGCTTAGAAACCTGTCCTTATCGTTGTTACTCTCCAGTAAAATTCTACGCTGCAAAAGCCGCCATTCAGGCTAACCCACATTACATCTATGGAATTTCTCCATCATGCAGGCAATACAGATAGAACAAACCGGTGGCCCTGAAGTACTTCAGCTCATCGAAACCGACCCACCTCAACCCGCTGCGGACCAGGTACTGGTCAAACTTGAGGCGTGCGGCATCAATTTTATTGACACCTACCACCGATCCGGACTTTACCCCGTGGAGCTACCCGCCATTCTGGGGCTCGAAGGTGCCGGTCGGGTCGAAGCAGTCGGCACATCCGTCACCCAGTTCAAACCGGGCGACCGGGTCGCCTATCCAAGCATCCCGAGTAGCTACGCCCAGTACAATGCCATACCCGAGGACCGACTCGTCAAAGTACCGGATAACGTTTCACTCGAATTAGCAGCAGCCAGCATGCTGCAGGGTTTAACCGGCCATGCCCTCACCCATAGCACCTATCCAGTTAGCACCGACAGTCAGGTACTGATTCACGCGGCCGCCGGCGGCGCAGGACAGCTACTGGTGCAGCTATGCAAAATGAAAGGCGCCCGGGTCATCGGCACGGTTTCCACCGAAGCCAAGGCAGAAATCGCCCGCCAGGCTGGCGCCGATGACATTATTTTTTATAACGATGAGGACTTCGTGGCTGAAACACTTCGCCTGACCGACGGCATCGGTGTTGATGTTATTTACGATTCCGTGGGCAAAACCACCTTTTTACCTGGGCTCGATGCCCTGCGCCGCTGCGGCACCATGGTGCTATTTGGCAATGCCAGTGGAGCTCCGGAACCCATTAATCCGGCGCTGTTGATGCAAAAGGGCTCCCTGTTCCTGACCCGGCCGATCCTGTTTGACTACATCGCCACCAATGAGCAACTCCTGCAGCGCAGCCAGGACCTGTTTAGCTGGTTACAAAATGATGAAATATCCATTCGCATTGATCAGCAATTTCCGCTGGCAGAAGCGGCGACTGCTCACCGGTTGCTTGAGGGTCGGCAAACCGCAGGGAAGCTGCTACTCAAACCCTAACTGAACTCAGAGACCTTGATCACTGTTCACCGCTCAACCAGGTCCGCGCAATCTGCTCGGCCCGTTTGAGTTCATCCAGCCCCAGCTGCGGACGCAGCAGCTCGATGGCCATGCTGGCATTGGCGTTGCCTCGCTCGTTAGCCAGGGTGAACAGCGCCAGCGCCAGTACCGGGTCTTCGTCAACTCCCAGGCCGTTAAAAGTCATGTATGCCAGGTTGTTCAATGCGTAACTGTCGCCCTGACGGGCTGCTTGTTGATACCAGCGGGCAGCCAACTGCGGATCCTCGGCAACGCCCTCTCCAAAACGGTACATCCGACCCAAATTAAACTGGGCTAACGGATCGCCCTGTTCAGCGGCTTTGCGATACCAGTCAGCGGCGCTGGCAAAATCCTGCTCGACTCCAGCACCCAGATAGTAAAGCCCTGCAAGGTTATATTGTGCTTCGGCACTGCCCTGATCAGCCGCTGCCGAAAACCATTTCACCGCCAGATCAAGATCGGCCGGCCCACCGACACCTTCGTAATAAATTTGCCCAAGGTTGTACTGGGCCTCCCGGTGGCCAGCCTCGGCTGCGACCTGAAACCAGTGACGGGCCTGACTGGCCGATACGGGCGTACCCTTACCCTGCTCATATAGCAACGCAAGGTTGTAACAGGCCGAAGGTTGCGCTGGACTGGCGACGGCACTGAACCAGCGAAATGCGTTGCCGAAATCTTGCGGCACACCCAGACCGCGTAGCTTGATGACCCCCAGATTGTACTGAGACGCCTCATGGCCCTGCACCGCTGCGGCCTCAAACAGGCTAGCTGCGCCAGCCGGGTCTGTCGCCCCACCCTCACCGTTAATCAGCATAACTCCCAGGTCATACTGCGCCTGAGCCAGGCCCTCCTCGGCAAGCTGCCGATACTCATCCCTGGCTGTGGTAAAGTCGCCCGCCGCGTAGGCCTGAGCGGCCAGAGCGTAGTCTGCCTGAGCTGAAAACGACGCCATTACCGCCCATCCGAAGACCAGCCAGGCCGCAACCAAATTGATAAAACGCTTCATTATTTTGAATCACTCATGAACGACACTCGACACCAGGCCACCCACTTTCGCATGGGGCTCATCGCACTACTGGCTCTTCTTCCCCTGGTGCTCATTAAATTTGAACTCTCATCGCCACCACCTGCTCGGTTCTGGCGACACCTGTTCGACCTCGGGCACATTCCGCTGTTCATTCTAATTGGTTATATCACCTGGCTTGGGTTGCTGAGGCGCACCCGTCGCAGCGGCGCTGCACTAGTGGGTTGTCTCATCTCAAGCCTGCTTCTTGGCTGCATCCTTGAGCTCACTCAATTAGCCACCGGCCGCACGGCCTCCTGGAACGACCTGCAACTCAATATAATCGGCCTCCTACTATTCACTGCGTTCGGTCCGCAACAGCTACCGGTTAACCCGGTCGGCCGATTTCTCACCGGTGGCATTGCATTCATCTGGTTGAGCATCCAGTTACTGCCGTTGGTAACCACCTCCGTAGACTACTACACCCTTCACCGACACCCGGAGTTGCTCTCGGATTTCGAGTCCATCGGCCAGCAAAGTCGATGGACTCGCGGAGAATTAATAACGGCCGATGACCCAGCGTACGGGAAAGTACTCCGCGTTGAACTCGATACCAAACGCTACGAGGGCGCCACGCTGGAATACCTGCCGCGCGACTGGAGCGACTACTCAACCCTGGAACTGCATGTTTTCTCTGCCGATCGCGGCCAGTCTGAATTACACATAAAAATTCGGGACAGCCAGGCAGTATCGGACGGCGACCACTACGCGATGCAATTTAATCAGATAAAGCCGCTTAAGCCCGGCTGGAACCAAATCGTGCTGTCACTGGCTCAGATTCGTAATTCGCCGAAAAACCGCGCCATGAAGATGGATCAGATCCATGCGGTGACTCTGTTTTTTGTGGAACGAACATCCCCGGGCTATCTCCTCGTCGACAATCTGCGATTACGCTAAATGTCCACGATTAATCAGAACGATTCCCTCCTGCAGCCACTCATCGCCCAACTCGATGAGTGCATGATTGGTGATCGTCATCGGTTACTCAGGCGAATAAACCGCGCCAGAAACCGAGACGCGGTGGAACCGATCAAACAGGCGATCAACCGATCAACGGGCAGGGCGCAGAACCGCCGCGCGGCGCTGCCACCGGTTACCCTGCCAGAAGAGTTACCCATCACTGGCCATGCCGACGAACTGATCTCCGCCATCAAGGCCCACCAGGTGGTCATCGTCGCTGGCGAAACCGGCTCGGGGAAAAGCACTCAACTGCCTAAACTCTGTCTGCAGGCCGGTCGCGGCGTTTATGGCACCATCGGCCACACTCAACCTCGGCGAGTAGCGGCCCGCAGCATCGCCAGCCGGCTCAGTAACGAGCTGGGCACCCAGCCAGGTGAGCAGGTCGGTTACAAGGTGAGATTTAACGACAAAACCTCTCCCAACTCACTGATCAAACTCATGACTGACGGCATTCTGCTTGCCGAAACTCGTAATGATCCCTGGCTCAACCAGTACGACACGCTGATTATCGACGAGGCCCACGAACGCAGCCTGAACATCGATTTTTTACTGGGCATACTGAAACAGCTAATCAACAAACGGCCCGACCTCAAACTCATCATCACCTCGGCCACGATCGACACCGACCAGTTTTCACGTTTTTTTAACAACGCACCGGTGTTCGAGGTCTCCGGCCGGGGCTATCCGGTAGCAATCGACTATCAACCACTAACGAGCGCCGACCCGGATCAACCCGCACTGGAACTCAACCAGGGTATCCATCGGGCAATCCGCTCTTTACTCACCGAGGGCAACGGCGACATCCTGGTGTTCCTTCCCGGTGAACGAGAAATTGTCGACGCCCAGCGCTACCTGAACGACCAGTTCGCAGAAAAACTCGAAATCCTGCCGCTTTACTCACGACTCTCCCAGGGTGATCAGGACCGTATTTTCAAGCAGCGCAAAAAACGCCGAGTCATCCTCTCGACTAACGTGGCAGAAACCTCGCTGACGGTACCCGGTATCCATTACGTGATTGATGCCGGGCTGGCGCGGATGAGTCGGTACAGTGCGCGCAGCAAAATCCAGCGATTACCCATCGAGAACATTAGCCAGGCTGCCGCAAACCAGCGAGCTGGCCGCTGTGGCCGCATTGCCCCGGGTATTTGCGTGCGCCTGTTTGACGAGGACAACTTTGATAAACGCCCGGCACAGACCGAACCGGAGATTGTCCGCACGAATCTGGCCACGGTCATTCTGCAGATGCTTAATCTGCGCCTCGGTGATCCTCTGGAGTTTCCATTTGTTGACCCGCCCCAACGCCGGTTGATTAAAGACGGTTACCAGACCCTGCACGAGCTCGGCGCAGTCAACCAGAAAGACGAAATCACCCCAACTGGTCGCCACCTGGCTCAGCTGCCGATCGACCCGCGCCTGGGACGAATGTTACTGGCTGCCAGCACCGGCGACTCGCTGCAGGAGATGCTGATCATTACCGCCGGTCTGGCCGTACAGGACCCCCGCGAACGCCCTCGCGAATTTCAGCAACAGGCCGACCAGAAACACCGCACGGACACCCACCCACAATCCGACTTTCTCACCCTGTTAAATCTCTGGAATCGTTGGCAACGGCAGTCCCGACAGCTCAGCAACAACCAGTTCCGCCGCTGGTGCCGGGATAATTTCCTCCATTTCATGCGCCTGCGCGAATGGCAGGACGTCCACCGCCAGTTAACCGACTACGCTCGCCAGCAAAAGTGGCCCCTGCTGGCCGCCAAAAAGCCGCAACCCAGCAAATCCGATAATGAGGAGGAAACGGTTCCAGTCGACTACGACGAAATCCACCGGGCGCTGCTCAGCGGCCTGCTCAGCAACATCGCTCGCCAGACTGAAAACAAAACCTACCTCGGCGCTCGCAGTACCCAGGTCACTCTGTTCCCCGGTTCCGCACTCTACAAAAAACCACCGAAATGGATTATTGCCGCCGAACTGGTGGAAACCAGCCAGCTGTTCGCCCGCACGGCTGCCTATATCGATCGCCAGTGGATTGAACCACTGGCACTGGCGTTGGTGCGGCGCACCTACAGCGAGCCCCACTGGGCCGCCTCCCGGAGCGACGTATTTGCTTTTGAAAAAGTCACCCTGTTCGGATTACCGATTGTCGATCGTCGACGAACCCGCTACAGCGACATCGACCCGGCGGAATCTCGCCAGCTGTTTATTCGCGACGGACTGGTCGCGGATGATTACCGGGCAAAATTTGCTTTCCTGAAACAGAATCGTGACCTGGTCGCTGAGCTTGAAGCTCTTGAGGTCCGCAGCCGCCGCCACGACCTGCTGGTCGATGACTCGGTCCGCTACGACTTTTTTGATCAACGGATTCCAGCCGACGTCTGCAACGGTTTTAAGTTTAAGACCTGGTGGCGCCATGCAGGCCGTGATCAACCCGACCTGCTCTGCTATACCCGTGACCTGCTAACCCAACACCAGCCGATTCCCGCCGCCGACCAGCTCTATCCGGAACGGTGGAGCCGAAACGGCATCGAGTTGCCGCTGGATTACCGATTCGAGCCAATTCACCCAGCAGACGGCGCCACACTGACGGTACCAATACCCCTGCTCAACCAGGTAGACAGTGCTAGCTGCGAATACCTGATTCCTGGATTGCTACCGGAAAAAATCACTGCGCTGTTGCGCCAGCTTCCCAAGCCAGTGCGACGACAGCTGGTACCCCTACCCGATCGAGCAGCAGAAGTACTCCAGGAGCCTCCCGAACCCGAAGAGAGCATCATCGAGTACCTGCGCCGCCGTATTCGTCAGCTTACCCAGCTGGATATTCCGGTCGGGGCATTGAGCAACGAATCCCTGCCCACCCATTTACGGCTGCACCTGCAACTGGTCGATGACAGGGGCGCACTAATGGACAGCAGCGACGATGCCACTACCCTGCAAGAAAAATGGCAGGACGAAGCCAGTGAGGCATTTGGCCAGATTACACAAAATTTTGAACGTCGCGATATTACCGAATGGGATTTTGGTGATCTGCCGGAATGGGTCGAGCAATCAACTGGCCATCAGGCCATTCGAGCCTATCCTGCGCTGGTGGTTAAAGGCGCCACGGCAGCGATTGAAATTTTCGACCAGTCCAGGACGGCACAACAGGCGCACCACCAGGGCGTTTGCTGGTTACTTGCTCGCAGTCTACGCCAGCGTCGCCCCGGCATTCTGCCGACCCGCCATGACCTTAAAGAATTAGCTCTCGGCAACGCCGACCTGGGGCCAGCCCAGTCACTGGTCAATGATGTCAGCCAGCTCATCCTGAATGAGGTTTACGACCTCGACCCCTTACCGCGGAGTCAACAGCAGTTTTCTGCCCTGCTTGAGCAACCTACCGAACCGCTACAGGCAACCAGCGATCGTTGGCTAAAGCTGCTGGGCGATCTTACCGAGACTCGCCAGCGACTCGGCAGAGCATTACGAAAACTGCCAATCAACCTGCTCGACACCGGTCAGCAGATTCAGCGACAGCTCGGCGAACTAATTTATGAAGACTTTTTAACTGCCACCCCCGCCTACTGGCTACCGCACCTGCCCCGTTACCTGGAGGCCATGCTGACCCGACTCGAACGCGCCGATCAGAACCCAGTAAAAGAGCGTCAGCTACGGTCCCTGATAGCCCCTCTGCAGCAGCGCTGGCAAGACTGTCCCGCCGCCATGACAGACCACCCGGACTGGATCGAATACCGCTGGTGTCTGGAGGAGTTACGGGTGTCGCTGTTCGCGCAACCGCTGAAAACCCACCGCAGTGTCTCGGTGGAAAAAATGGAGAAGATGGCGCGCGGGTTACCCCGCGAATAAACCGCTAGAAACCGCGCACCTCCTTTAGAACTTGATAAGCCTTGCCAATCGCCTGGGTCTTTTCCGTCGCCAGGTCAATCATCTCCTCCGGCAATCCCTTGGAGACCAGTTTGTCCGGGTGGTGCTGGCTCATCAAACGCCGGTAACTTTTTTTGATCTCCGCGTTGGTGGCCGTTGGCTTTAGCCCTAACAGGGCAAATGCCTCTTCGGCCGGCGATGCGCCTGCGGCCGAGCCACTGGACTGCCCCCGTTGACGACTGGATCCACCACCGGCGGGCTGCCAGCCTGCCAACCGCAACAGATGATCAAACTCCCGGCTCGACAGACCCAACTTGTCAAACAGTTGCAGCAGAATTCGCCGCTCGGCCGGGTGCAGCTGACCATCCGCCAGCGCCGCCTCGATCTGCACTTCCAGAAACAGACGGATCAGGTTCTGGCGCCGATGACACTCCTGGCGAAACTGCTGCATCACCTCATCAAACGGAAACCCCGGCTCCTTGCCACGATTAAATAGCTCCATTGCCGCCTGCTTTTGCTGCGGGTTCAGGCGCATGCGTTTCATCACGGATTCGGCAGCGCGGATCTCTCCTTTAGACACCTGGCCATCGGCCTTGCAGATATAGCCCATGACCGAAAAAGTGGCGGCAAAAAAGGCGCTCTGCACCCGTTCCTGGGCGCCAGGCTCCCCGCCGATTTTTTTGTTCCCCTCGGAGAACTGTTTTTCTAAGCCCAAATCAAACTGGTGACCCACCGCACCGGCTAATAAAGCGCCCAGCGGCCCTCCGAGCATGAAACCAAAGGCCCCTCCAATCACTTTCCCCCACCAGGCCATCAGCTCGCCTCCTGAGGCTGGCCAACGGCAATTTGATCGTCGCTGGTAACCCATTCAAACCGGGGCCGAAGCGCACCATCAACCTCCACGGATTCCACAAACATCGCCAGGGGTCTTACCCAGAGACCAAATTCACCATAAAGCGCCCGGTAGACCACCATTGGCTCTTCGGTTTCACTGTGACGGGCAACCCCAAGGACCTGGTACTGCTGGCCTTTATAGTGGCGATACCGGCCAGTCTGTAATGGCTTCATAAATCTTCTCATTCCAATTAAAAAACTCCGACGCGGAAAACTTCCGAGCCGGAGTTAAAGTGCCGATGCGCTGCCTGCCGATCAACGGCAGTACCAGTCGGCGATAAATCAGGTATGCGCCAGCGCTTTCGCGCGGGCCGGTCGCGCCAGTACCTTTTCGAGCCAGGCGACAGTCTTCGGAAACTGACTGTTATCAAACTGCTTGTAAACATCCACCAGCCCCATCATTGAGGCAACATTTAAATCGGCCAGCGTAAAACCGTCTCCCACCAGATAATCACGATCCTGGAGGTGGGCTTCCAATACTTTTACCCGGTGCGGGTAATTTTCTAATGCGGCCTCCACTAACGCGGGGTTACGCTTCTCTTCTGGATAAATGACCGCGTGACGCAGGTAATCAACCATCAACTCTTCCAGCTCGGTAGACATCCATAACGACCACTGCATCACCAACGACTGCTCGTTGTGGTCAGTCGGCCACAGGCTACCTGCGCCGTGTTTAGAGGCAATATGCCAGTTAATCGCCACCGTCTCCCAGAGCACGAAATCGCCATCGGTAATCACCGGTACGTGACCATTCGGATTAATCGCCAGAAATTCCTCGGTGCGCGTTTCACCCGCATTCTGATTGGTTTTTACATGCTCAAAAGGTACCTCAAGCTCTTCAAGTAGCCACAGGGTGCGCTGGGCACGCGACATCACTTGTCCGTATAGGGTCAACATGGTTTTCCTCCTGAAAATTTCGAATAAAAATTATGATCGGGGCAAACACTGATCAACGTATCGCTTGAAACGTCCAACCGGTGAAACTGCTAGCGTGGCATGCAGCGACACAAGTTGGCAAGAGACTCTGTTCGCTGACTGGCAGCGGCTCCGCTGTCCAAACAGCCGATCAGCTAAAAACCCTGCCACGAATTCAGCAGGCGTAGTCAGTAACAGTCGACCCCTTCCTCGCCGTTTTGAGCACCCGAAAAGAATCCGATACAGACAATTTTGATGCTAATTTCCTGCGTCCCCGATCGACCTCCGCCCATCCGGACGGCATAATGGCTGGTCTAAAAAAATCTTCAACTGCGCCAATAACGACCATCCAGCAGTAGAAACCAAGGGGAGATCCACACCATGTACGAAGGTTATCAAAGCCTGAAATTCAGCCGCGACGGCGCTATCTTAACCATTCAACTGAGCAACCCCTCAGCCCGAAACGCCGTCAACGCCAGCATGCACGATGAGCTTGGCAGGGTTTTCAAAGAGACTGCAACCGATAAACAGACCCGAGTCATCGTGCTCACGGGCGATCCGGAGGGCG
>Ga0209273_10001247_pt1 | contig 24047 bp, 19 predicted proteins | sample tdAd471_FD_187126 | JGI IMG/M metagenome (GOLD analysis project Ga0209273, IMG submission 187126) | Marine sediment microbial communities from the Atlantic coast under amendment with organic carbon and nitrate - tdAd47.1 (SPAdes)... | ecosystem: Environmental > Aquatic > Marine > Coastal >...
CGAGTGATGCAGCAAAGAGACCGCCCCATCGCCATCGACCAAAGCGGACCGGCGCGATCCCCATTCCGATGAAGACGGGCAGGACCGAGAGCGGACTGAACTCTGGCATAAAGAGGCTCACGCTCAGCGGCATCATCCGCGGCACCAAGTAATACAACGCCGGCCAATCCCACACACGCCAGATCGATTCGAGCACGAAGAACTGCCAGCTGAACCCGAGCAGCTCCGGGATCAGAATCCCGAGGAACACCCCCAGCGCCAGCTCGCCGCGCCACCCGAAACCCGTAATGGGTTTGCTCGCCCGCCGTGCTCGGTACCAGTCCAGGCTCATCGACTCAGCCTACCCGTGCGTCAATCATTCCGTTGCGTTGTTCAGGCCTAGCCTTGGCCGTGACCCGCCGCTTGCCCTCTCCCGATCTCTCCGACGCCGCGATCCTGCAGGCGGTGTGCGGGCTGCGCCCTTGCCGCACCGGCGGGCTCCGACTCGCACGCGACAAAGACAACCTCAGCGCCGCCCAGGGCGCCGGCGTGCCCCTCATCCACAACTACGGTCACGGCGGCTGCGGCGTCACCCTCGGCTTCGGCACCGCCGAGGTCGCCGCCGACCTCGTCGAGGCCAACACCACCTCAGCCACTACCCACACCCTCGTCCTCGGCGGCGGCGTCATCGCCCTTACCACCGCCCTCGAACTCCTAACCCGCGGCCACCGCGTCACCATGCTCGCCCAGGCCTACGCCACCGACACCACCTCCAACATCGCCGGCGCCCTCTGGCTCCCCACCGGCATCGACTTCCCAGAGCACGGCCCCAAACGCGACGCCTTCAACGCCATCCTCCGAAGAGCGTTCGAGCGTTTCACCCAACTCGAAGCGACCGGCGAGCAGTGGGGAGGGCGATGGGGAGTGGAGCGCCTGCCGGTCTACGAGCCGGCCTCGGCCCCGGTCTGCCCCGAGTTCTTCGAGAACGGCGCCATCGAACCCCCACGTGACATCGACGACATCCCCGTCGGCGTCGAACGCACTCCCGGGCGCGTCTTCGAGACCCTCTTCATCCACACCCCGCGCTTCCTCAACGTCCTCAGAGGCGAGGTCGAGTCCCGCGCCGGACGCCTCTTCAACGCCACCTTCGCCTCGCGCGACGACATCGCCCACGCCGCGTCAGAGCACCGGGCCGACGCCGTCGTCAACTGCCTCGCCCTCGCCTCGCGTGATCTCTTTGACGACCCCGCCGTCTACCCCGCACGCGGCGTCTTGGTCCACGCCAAACCCGCCCCCCTCGGCTATATCTACCACGACGGGTACAAGTACATGTTCCCCCGCTCCGACGCACTCGTTCTGGGCGGCTGCTTCCTCCCCAACGACGCCAACCCCGAGCCCGACGAGGCCACCGTCGCCGAGATCCTCGCCCGCCACCGGGCCGTGCACGGCCTGACCGCGTCGGCCACGCCACGCTGAAAAGTGCCCTTTCAGGCTTAAAAACGCACATTCAGGCCAAGCACGCACAAAAGTTTGAGCAATCGCTCAAATGATGCTTGTGCACGCCCCGAATGCACGATACCGTGTTGAACGATCGCTCAAGGAACGCCACCCGCGAAAGCGAGCATCCATGGCCCCCGACACCCGCGAACGCATCCTGGCCACCGCCAGCCGTCTCTTCCTCGAGCAGGGGTTCGCGGCAACCGGCATCGCCACCATCTGCCGCGAGGCCGGCATCCAGCCCGGATCCCTCTACCACTTCTTCGGCTCCAAGGACGCCCTGCTCATCGGCGTGCTGCAGTGGTACGAGGACCACCTCCGCCCCATCGTCATCGACCCCGTCGCCGAGGCCACCGCCGACCCGATCGAACGCATCTTCACCCTGCTGGGCTGGTACCGCTCTAACATGGAGGCCACCGGCTGCCGCATGGGCTGCCCGATCGGCAACCTCGCCCTCGAGGTCTCCGACACGCACCCCGAGGCCCGCCCGCACATCGACGTGAACTTCCACAACTGGGCCGAGGCGATCCACGAATGGCTCGTCGAGGCCGGCGACCGCCTCCCCGCCGACACCGACCGTCGCGCCCTGTCGCGCTTCGTGCTGACGGTGATGGAGGGCGGGCTGATGCAGCTCCGGGCCGCGAACTCGTTCGGCCCGTTCGACGACTCGGTCGCCCAGCTCCGCGCCTACCTCGACGCGCTGCAGGCCCGGGCCGTGTCCGAGCATGACCAATCGACATCGACTCCCTCCGCAACGCCGAGCCGGGCGTCGGAGTAACCCACGCACACACACCCGAGACAGAAGGACCCCGCCATGCGCACCCGCACCGCCGCACTCGTGCTTGCCTCCGCCCTCGCCGCTCCCTGCCTCGCGCAGGACCTCGTCGCCTCGCAGCAGCCGCTCGCGCCCTTCCTCGGCGGGTGGAGCGTGGACGGCTCGTGGGCGGGCGGGTCGCCCATCAACGCCAAGGCCGTGTACTCCCCCGGCCTCCAGGGCCAGTTCCTCTACGCCAACATCCTCTCCCGCGACGAGGAGGGCACCCCTTACGAGCGGTACTTCACCGTGCTCCGTCAGACCGACGCCGGCGTGGCATGCGTGGACTTCGTCTACGACGGCAGCACAAACAAGGTCACGCTCGAGCCGGACGGCGAGGGCGCGTGGACCTCTGAGTGGGAGATGGGGGACACGACCATCGCCGAGCGTCTCGCGTTCGAGGGCGACGACACCCTCGCCTGGACGGTCTGGTCCGTCGAAGAAGACGGCGAGCGCACCCAGATGCTCGACGACACCTGGGCCCGCATCGACCCCGACTCCGTCGAGTTCCCCGACCGCCCGACCACGCTCAGCGGCCCGATCGCCGCGATGAACCACTTCCTCGGCGAGTGGACCATCGACGCCACCTGGGCCGACGGCAGCACGCTGCAGGCCCGCAACGTCTACACGGTCGGCGTGAACGGCAAGTTCCTCGAGGCCGTCACCCACGCCAACGACAACAGCCAGGGCGAGTACGCCCGCTACTTCACCGTCTACGCCCACGACGCCGAGTCCGACCGCCTCATCGGGCACGGCTTCGATTTCTCCGGCCAGTACGTCCCCGTCGAGTTTGAGCTCTCCGACGACGGGCGCATCCTCGAGACCGAGACGATGATGGGCGAAGGCCCCGCAGCCGCGACGCTCCGCCAGAAGCTTACCTTCACCTCCGACGACGCCTACCGCTGGCAGGTCTGGATGAAGCCCGCCGGGGCACCGGAGTTCATGCCGATGATGGACGGCACCTGGAACCGAGTCATCGACGAGTCCGACGCGGAGAGTTGACGCTCGTGGTCGGGTGCCCCCGTCTGAACGAGCCCCCGACGTAAGTCGGGGGACCCGAGCAACGCAACGCTGCCCCCAACGAGCCAGGAGCGCACGCGACGGGACAGGTCCCCGGTCATGCGGGGCCGCGAGCTCACGCCCGCGGCTCGGAATACCAGCCGGTTGCGTGAGCAACCGGTGAGGGACTATCCCTTGAGCGGTTGAGCCCTCCCCGCGTGCTCACGCACGCGGCTGATTTAGAGCCACCCTCGGAGCACCCGTGCAAGGACTAGCCCACCGCGTGAGCGGTGGGGCCCGGTTCCCGGTCATGCGGGGCCGCGTGCTCACGCCCGCGGCTGGTATAAACCGTCACCCCCGTCTCACTCCGCCTTCCGCACCCACTCCGCCTCGAGCTCGTCCAGCTCCCGCTTCACCACGTCCCGCTTGTCCGTCAGCGCGTTCGCCTTCTCATGATCCGTCCACACGTCCGGGTCGGCGAGCGCCTCATCCAGCTCCGCCAACTGTTCCTCGTAGAACGCGATCTTCTCTTCGAGCTGCTCCACCCGCATCCAACTGAACTTGCTCTTGGACTTCTCCTGCGGCCCCGACGTCGCCAGCGAGGCCTTCGCGCCTGCCTTCTTCGCCGCGTCCCCTGCATCGCCGCCCCCAGACTTCCGGCCCTTCTCCACGTTCCGGCGCGTCCCCTCCGCGCCGGCGCGTTGCTGTCTTTCGTTCCCCCTGCTCACCCCCGCCACCCCGGCCTTCACCGCACGTCCGGAGGCCCACTCGCTCCATGTTCCCAGGAAGACTTCCGCGCCGCCCTGCCCGTCGAGCACCAGCAGGTGGTCGCAGGTCGCGTCGATCAGGGCCCGGTCGTGGCTGATCAGGATCAGCGTGCCGTCGAAGGCGCCGCCGGTCTTCTCGCCCGTCTTGGCGTCCTCGCGCGGGGCCGCGAGCGATTCTTCCAGCCGCTCGGCCGAGGAGATGTCGAGGTGGTTGGTCGGCTCGTCGAGCACCAGCACGTTCTTGGCGCTGCTCAGCAGCCCCGCCATGATCGCCCGGGCCCGCTCCCCGCCGGAGAGCAGCCCGACCTCCTTCTCCTGCTCGTCCCCGCTGAACAGGAACGCCCCGCACAGGTTCCGCGCTTCCTGCTCGGAGAGCGACACCCGCCCGTCGGTCTCCTTCTTCACCCGGTCCTGCACGAACCGCGCCACGCTCAGGTCCAGCCGCAGCCCGTCGGGGACCTGGCGGAAGTACCCGATATCGACCTTCGCGCCGATGGATCGCGTCCCCGCGTCCGGCTCCAGCTCACCCAGCAGGCACTTCACCAGCGTGGTCTTGCCCGCCCCGTTGGGGCCGACGATGCCCCATCGCTCGCCGCGCCCGATGGTGAGGCTCAGGTCGTGGAACAGGACTTTCTCGCTCCCGTCGTCGTTCGCGTACTTCTTCGCCAGGTCCCGCGCCACCACGACCAGGTCACCCGTCCGCTCCGCCTTCGGCAGGCTCAGGCGCAGGTCCGCCAGCTCGATCGGTCGCTCGATCGCCTCGCTCTTGGCCCGTTCCAGCCGGCTCTCGCGTCCGCGTGCCTGCTTGGCCCGTTGCCCCGCCTTGAACTTGCGGATGAAGGCCTCTTCCTTCTTGAACTGGTCCTGCTCGTTCGCCCACGCCCGGTACTGCGCCTCGCGCCGCTCGGCCCGAAGCCGCCGGAACGCCTCATAGTTGCCCGGATAGTCGATCAGCCGACCCCGCTCGACCTCCGCGATCCGGCTCACCACCCCGTTGAGCATCGCCCGGTCGTGGCTGATCATCAGCACCGCGCCCGGGTACTCCTCCTTCAGGAACGCTTCGAGCCACAGTCGCCCGTCCAGGTCCAGGTGGTTGGTCGGCTCGTCGAGCAGCAGCACCCCGGGCTGGCTCAGCAGCAGCTGCGCCAGTGACAGGCGAGCCCGCTGCCCGCCCGACAGCCCGCTCACCGGTACCCCGAACTGCGCGTCCGTGAACCCCAGCCCGTGCAGGATCTCGTCGATCTTGTGATCGATCGCGTACCCACCCGCGGCCTCGATCTTCCGCTCCAGCTCGGCCTGCTGATTCAACAGCTTGTCGAGCGCCTCGCCCTCGGCGCCGGCCATCGTCTCGAACAGCCCGTCCAGTTCGGCGTGCAGCGCGCTCAACTCCGCGAACCCGTGCTCCGCGGCCTGGCGCAGCGTCTGCCCCGCATCAAACTCCGGGTCCTGCTTCAGATACCCCAGCCGCTCCCCCCGCTGCAGCACCACCTGCCCCTCGTCGGGCACCAACTCCCCCGCCAGGATCTTGATCAGCGTGCTCTTCCCGCCCCCGTTCCGCCCCACGATGCCGACCCGTTCCCCCGGCTCGATCGACATCGTCACCCCCTCGAGGATGATGTCGTCGCCGTAGGCGTGTTTCACGTTGGTGCAGGTCAGGATCGGCACGGGGACGAGTCTATGCGGGCCCGAGCCCCTCTCTTGGGTGAATGTGCTTGCTCAATACGAGCCCCCGACGTAAGTCGGGGGACCCGAGAAGCGCATCGTCGCCTTGAACGAGCCCGGAGCGCACGCGACGGGACCGTTCTCCGTTCATGCGGGGCCGCGTGCTTACGCCCGCGGCTCGGAATACCAGCCGGTTGCGTGAGCAACCGGGGATGAGCACATCCGTTGTGGGTGTACGCCCTCCCCGCGTGCTCGCGCACGCGGCTGGTATGGGACCGTTCTCGCCCAACGCTGGCTGCGCCACCCTCGGGACACCCGTGGTGAGACGAGCCCGGAGCGCAAGCGACGGGACCGTTCTCCGTTCATGCGGGGCCGCGTGCTCACGCCCGCGGCTCGGATCAAATGGTGCACCCGTCTTCGAAGTCACCAAGCCTCACACCGGCTTGCCCGTCATCCGATACCACGGCCGCATCGTCAACCCCGGCGCTGCCTCCAGCACGGGCCACATCGCCCGCATCACACCCGGGCGCATCAGCGCCCACGCCCCGAACCGACACGCCGGACGACGCCACCGCACCCGGGCCCGGTACCGGCGTCCCAGCTCTGCCTGTGCCGTTAGCACAGGACGCTCCGCCAGCAACCCCGCCGCCGTCACCCCCGCCCAGAGCCCCAGCCCGATCCCCTCGCCCCCAACCGGATCCACCGCCGCCGCGGCGTTCCCGATCCGCACACTCCGTTCATGCCCCGGCGCGAGGTACCCGGACCGCGCCACCCCGCACGCCATCCAGTCTCCCTCTCGCGTCGATGGGTCGTACCCCGGCCACAGGTCCGCCAGCATCGCGTCCGCGTTGCCGGCGTGCTTCCGGATGTGCTCCCGCCCCGCGACCAGCGCCACAGTGCTCAGCCCGTCCTCGACCGTCACCGTACCCACGTACGCCCCGCGCCCCGCCCGCATCCCCACACCGGCGACCGGGCTCCCCAACCGCAGGTGGCATTTGTGCCCGACCACGCCCTCGATCGTCGGCGTCGCCCCGGCCGGGTCGTGCCGCCCGCTCCCGTCGGCGTGGATCACGACGTCCGCCTCCAGCACCCGCCCGTCCGCAAGCGTCACACCGACCCCGTTCTTGGCGTACTCAACCTCCCGCACCGCCATCGGCTGCACCACTCGAGCCCCAAGTCCCCGCGCACGCTCCAGCAGCAGTTCGTCCAGGCTCCGGCGCGACAGCGCCCACGCCGCACGCGGCGTTCGCCACACCCACTCCCGCGCCCCGAGCTGCAGCACAAACCGATCCACCCGCTGCGCCCCCGCCCGAGTCAGCCCACGCACGCCGAGCAGCGATTCCAGCAACGCGGTCGCCGCGGGCGAGACGTACTCGCCACAGACTTTCGCGCGCGGGAACGCCTTGGCCTCGACCACCACCGTCTCGAGCCCCCGCCTCGCGCACTCCCCCGCGCACGTCGCGCCCGCGGCACCCGCCCCGATCACCACCACCCGACTCACCCGCTCAGACATCACGCCCACGCCCCGTCACGACCAGCCTCTGCTGCAGGAAACTCGACCGCACCGCCACGCCCTCCCAGCCCGCCTTGATCGCCAACGCCCGCGCTTCGCCCGGTGTGAACCCGGCCTCCACGCTCACCCGGGCGTCGTGCTTCACGATGGCCGGTTGACCGAGCGTCAGCACGTGAATCCCCGCCCGCGCCACGCGGCTGCGCACCAGGTCGTTCCACACCATCGCGCGGCTCGCCAATCGATCCATGATCGCCAGCATCGTCAGCACACGCACCTCCGGCAGATGATGCAGGAACATCCCCGCGTGCACAACGTCAAAGCTCCCCGCCCCGAATTGCTCCACCAGCCCGAACGCGTCCGCCTCGACCAGCTCGATCCGGCCGCGATCATCACCCTCCAGTTCGGTCTCGACGTACTCCCGCGCGAGGTCCAGCGTCACCGGGTGAAGGTCCACCGCCGTCACCCGCACGTCCAGCCCGCGTCCCCGCGCCCACCGCACGGCCTCCACGGGGATGTCCGCACTCCCCGTCGCGATGTCCAGCACCCGGATCGGCTCGCCGGCGTGCCAGTCCGGAGCAAGCCGGTCCAGCACATCCGTCAACGCCCGCACCCCGCCCAGACGCCGGTTCACGCCCCGGATAAACCGCAGCGAGGCGTCCAGATCGGCACGGCTCGCGTCCGGTTCATCCATCAATTCCGGGGTCACACGACGACGCATCACCCCATCCTATCGACCCCGCCTCCCAACCCGATGCACCCCCGGGCGGCCCTCCTGCGGCCCTACCATTGCCCGTGAGCAACTCCCCCCCCGCGGACAAACCCGGCGCCGTCCCCGAGCCGGAGCGCAAGGCCATCACGCTCCGCACCCTGGCCCGCATGGCCGAGCGAAACGAGCCCTTCGCCTGCCTCGCCTGCTACGACGCCACCACCGCACGCTGGCTCGAGCGCGCCGGCGTCCACCTGCTCCTCGCCGGAGACTCCGCGGCCCAGGTCGTCCTCGGCTTCGATCGTTCCATCGATGCGCCGCTCGACTTCCTCGTCACCATCACCGCCGCCCTCAAACGCGGCGCCCCCAACACGGTCGTCATGGCCGACATGCCCTTCCTCTCCTACCACGCCTCCTCCGAGCAGGCCATGACCAACGCCGGGCGCTTCATGACCGAGGGCAAGGCCGACATCGTCAAGCTCGAGGCCGACCACACCTTCGCCGGACTCGTCGATCGCATGACCCGCGCGGGCATCCCCGTCTGCGCGCACGTCGGCTTCCGCCCCCAGACCACGGGCCTCAAGGGCGTTCCGACCGCCGCCGGGCGCACCGAAGCCGAGCTCAAGGCCATCGTTGACGACGCGGTCGCCCTGGAAGAGGCCGGCGCCGTCATGCTGCTCGTCGAGGCCGTGCCGCCCGAGGTCACCCGCGCCATCCTTGGCAAGACCTCCGTCCCCCTCATCGGTATCGGCGCCGGGCCCGACGCACACGGGCAGATCCTCGTCGTCAACGACCTGCTCGGCCTCACCGACCGGCCGCCCCGGTTCGCCGATCCTGTCGCCGCCGTCGGGCCCGACATCCAGCGCGCCGGGGCCGAATGGGTCAAGCGGGTCGCAGGCCGGTCCATCGGCGGCCAGACCTACACCATGCGAACCGAATCCGCCGCTGAGTCCAAAGCCGGGCATCCGAAACAACAGGATCCACGAAACCTTCACGCGGCGGACTCGTAACACCGACAACAGGGGAACGTGCCGCACCCACGCGAGCACGCCACACCGGGCACCGCTGGAGACCACCATGCGACGATTCGTCAGCTTCGGACCCGCCTTCGTCGTCCTCATCACCTGCGTCGTCGCCCTCTTCGCGACCCCCGCGATCCTCAAGCAGTACACCTTCGCCGCGACACGGGGCCAGATCACCCTCGCCCAGCAGACCCTCGAGGCCGACCCCATTCTCGAGCGCCTCGACCGCGCCATCGCCGCCGTCGCCGAAAAATCACTCCCATCCGTCGTCCACATCGACGTCACCGGACGACGCGGCTCGCTCCGCGGCTCCTCCGGCGCGGGCTGGGTCTATGACGCCCAGGGACACATCGTCACCAACGCGCACGTCGTCCAGGGCGCCAACTCCATCACCGTCGAGTTCTACGACGGACGAGCCACCAACAACGTCCGCCTCCTCGGCATGGACAGCTACACCGACATCGCCGTGCTCGAGGTCAACCCCCAGGGGCCCGTCTTCCCCGCCGAACTCGCCGACGAGGCCCTCCCGCACATCGGCCAGCAGACCTTCGCCTTCGGCTCGCCCTTCGGCTTCAAGTTCTCCATGTCACGCGGCGTTGTCTCCGGGCTCGGACGCGGCGAGGAGTACGGCGGCGCCTTCGGCGGATACACCAACTACATCCAGACCGACGCCGCCGTGAACCCCGGCAACTCCGGCGGACCGCTCGTCGATTCCAACGCTCGCGTCATCGGCATGAACGTCGCCATCGCCACCGCACGCGGCAGCGGCGGACCCCTCGACCAGGAAGACGGAGGCGACTCCGCCGGAATCTCCTTCGCCATCCCACTCGGCACCATCATCCCCATCGTCGATCAGCTCGTCACCCACGGCACCGTCGAACGCGGATTCATCGGCATCTCCTTCGCCGCGCCCAACGACGATCCCGTCCGTCACGTCACCGTCGCCGGACCCGACGGCACCAGCCGCCTCCTCACCGGCATCCGCGTCGATGCCGTCACCGAGGGCGGCCCCTCGCAGGCCGCCGGGCTCGAATCCGAGGACGTCATCGTCGAGATCGCCGGCAGCCCGGTCCTCGGCGTCGAGACCCTCCGCGCCCAGATCGCCTCCCGCCGACCCGGCACCCCCGTGCACATCACCGTCGCGCGAGAGGGCGAACTGCTCGACAAAACCATCACCCTCGCCCCCATGCCCGAGGAAACCCTCGTCGCCAACACCTTCCGCCAGCTCGCCATCCGCCTCGGCATGGTCATGACCGACACCGAGGACGGCCCCATCGTCACCGACGTCTACCCCGGCTCGCCCGCCGCCCTCGCCGGATTCATCCGGGGCGACGAGATCGTCTCGCTCGACAACCGACCCGTGAACGACCTGCTCGAGTTCTTCACCATCGCCCCGCGCTCCGGCCTGCTCGAAGGACGCGACGTCGTCGCCACCGTCCAGCGCACCGACTCCGACGGACGCGTCTTCACCGAGTCCCTCACCATCAACCTCTACCCGTAACCCCCGCGGGCCCCCTTCGGCCGTTCAGTCAAGCACCGTGAGACGCACCGAGACCGGTGCACCCACCCGCGGCACCGACTCACCCCGCGCGACCCACACCGGCTCGTCCAGGTCCGAGGCATGGCTCAGCGTCAGGCGCGGCGAGATCACGCCGCTCCCGAAGCTCGTCAGCGGCACGATCACCCCCGTCATGTCCGCGTCGTACGACGACCGCCCGCCACGCGTCACCACACGCGAGCCCGCAAACACAAACCCACCCCAGTCCGCGTGGTCCGTGAGCGATTCCCCGTTCGTCTCGTGCACCACCCAGCTCGCCGGATCGTGCACGAGCGCGTCGCCTGAGCCGTCATCCACCACGAACTCCACCCGCACCGCGTCACCGCTCGCCGGCTCGCGCACCACCGCCCCCGAATCGTCCATCCAGACCCGCCCGGGCCGGCCAGGCTCGGCCCCCACACCGAGCAGCGCCGCGTGGATCAGGCTCGGCCGCACCCGCGTCACCACCAGCGACTCGTGCTCACGCGAGTCCGGCCCCGTCACGAACAGTTCCAGCCACACGATCGGCGTGACCGGGTCGTGCACGTCCGTCGCCACCGCGCCGTCGAACTCGACCACGCGCCGCCCGAGGTCCACCCGCAGCCCCTCACCAAGCACAGTCCACTCGTGCGCCGTGATCGCCCGCTCTGCGGCGCACCCACTCAGCACCAGCGAAGCCAGCACGCCCGCGCACGCCAGCACCCTCACGCCGTCACCCCGTCCGGGAACAGCTCACGCACCAGCCGCACGAACTCGTCTCCCCGATGCTCGTAATTCCGGAACTCCCCGAACGAGGCGCACCCCGGGCTCAGCAGCACCGCTTCACCGTCGCGGACACGCTCGCGGATCAGCCCCAGCGCCCCGGGCAGGTCGCCGCACCGGTGCGCTCGCGCCGCGTGCTCGGGCGTCACCGTCTCGAGGATCGCCCCCGCCGTGGCCCCGATCGCGTACAGCCCCGCGACCCGCCCCGCCAGCGCCCCGATCTCGGACAGGTCCACCCCCTTGTCCGATCCACCCGCGATCAGGTGCACCCGTTCCGTCCCGCCCACCACCTCGCCGACCCCATCCACCGCCAGCGCCACGCCCCCCGGCACCGTGCACTTGCTGTCGTTGTACATCCGCACGCCGCAGGCCTCTCGCACGAACTGGCAGCGGTGGGGGAGCCCCTCGTACGAGCCGATCCCGCGCACGATCGCCTCCCGGTGCGACTCACCCAGCACGCCCTCGCACGCCGCGAGCGCCAACGCCGCGTTCGTCCGGTTGTGCGCCCCCGGCACCAGCAGTTCCCCCTCGAACTCACCCGACTCCACCACAACCGGCCGCACCCCCGTATTGACGGCCCAATCCGCAACCGAGCCCCCCAGCACCGCCACATCGCCAGGCTGCTGATGGGCCAGGATCGCCCGCTTGCTCTGCTCGTAGTGCGCGTCGGACCCGTGCCAGTCCACGTGATTCGGCGCCAGGTTGGTCACCACCGCCACACACGGCGACCACCCCCCCCCACGAGTTGCGCTCGGAGCGTCCTCGTCTCCCAGCCACCACAGCATGGCGCTGGAGAGTTCCAAGACCACAAAGTCATCGCTCCCGATTTCGTCGAGCGTTCCCAGCAGCGACCCGCCCAGGTTCCCCCCGACGTGCACCACGCTCCCCGCGCCGCGCAGCCCGGCCGCCACCATGCCCGTCGTCGTGCTCTTCCCAGCCGTCCCAGTGATCCCAACCACCCGCCGCCGGTCCGGCAGCCGCTCGCTCAGCAGCCCGATCTCCGTCGTGCACCGCACACCCGCGGCCTGCGCAGCCCGCACAAACCGGTTCCCCCACGGGCGAGGCACACCCGGGTTCACCACGATCAGGTCCGTGTCTGTGAAGTCACTGACGTTGTGCTCCCCCAGCCGCAACGTGACCGCTCCCGACTCCACATGCGACCGCAGCGGCTCCAGCGCTTCCCCCAGCGTCCCCTCATCCGCCATGTCCGTCGCCAGCACATCCGCCCCTCGCTCCGCCAGCCACCGCGCCGCCCCGACCCCGCCCCCGAAGCGCCCGAGCCCCATCACCGTCACGCGTTGTCCGTCGAACGCGGCCATGCAGTAAGTGTACGTGGCGAGGGGGGTGCCACGGGTTGACCGAAGGGCAACCCGTGCGTGTTGTTTGGTCATGCAAGGCCGCGTGCTTACGCCCGCGGCTCGGATCAGACAGTGCACCTGCAATTCTCATAACGAGCCCGGAGCGCCAGCGACGGGACCGCTCAACCCATCCAACACACCCCCGCCAGCACCCCCGCCCAAACCACACCCCCTACATCAACGCCACCGGATCCACATCCACCGCCGTGTGCGCATCGCTCTTCAGCCCCCCGCGTGCCCGCAACCGCGCCATCGGCTCCTGGAAGTCCTTGGGGCGTGCCGCGAGCAGCTCGATCGCGAACCGGAACTGCCCCGCCACCCGCGCGATCGGGCACGCCGCCGGCCCGTGCACCGCCACCGACTCCCCGCACTCCATCCGCAGCGCCTTGGCCAGCCCCGACGCCCGATCCAACGCCGCGTCGTGGTGCTCGTCCCGCACCACGATCCGCGCCATCCGCACCGCCGGCGGCAGGCCCGCGTCCGCCCGGATCCGCAGCTCGCGCTCGGCGAACCCAAGGTAATCGTGCGCCGCCGCCATCCGGATCGCCGGCTCGGTCGGGTTCATCGTCTGCACCACGACCCGCCCCGGCTCGCCGCGCCGACCCGCTCGACCCGCCACCTGGCTGACCAGTTGGAACGTCCGCTCAGTCGCCCGGAAGTCCGGCATGCTCAGCCCGGTGTCCGCGTTCAGCACGCCCACCAGCCGCACCCCCGGGAAGTCCAGCCCCTTCGCGATCATCTGCGTCCCCAGCAGCACCCTCAGCTCACCCCGCCCGAACCGCCCCAGCACGTCGAAGTAGTCCTTCGCCCCGCGCATCGTGTCAGAGTCCACACGCGCGAACCCCTCGCCCTCCACCAGCCCCAGCGTGGTTCCGAACCGGCTCTCGAGTTCCTTTTCCACGCGCTGCGTCCCCGCACCCAGCTCGATCACGCCCCCCCCGCACACCGGGCACTTCCGCGGCAGGCTCTGCTCCGCCAGGCAGTGATGACACCGCGTGTATCCCCGAGACGTGTCGCCCTTGTGCACCACCATCGACGTGTCGCACGCCTCGCACCCCAGCGTCCACCCGCACCCGGCGCTCGGGCACGTCACAAAGCTCGCGAACCCGCGCCGGTTCAGCAGCAGCAGCGCCTGATGACCGTCCGACAGCGTCTCCTCCAACGCCGTTGCCAGCGTCGGCCCGATCGATTCCAGCCCAGCGCTCTGTCCGACCTCCGCGCGTCGGCGAGCCGTCTCGCTCGCGCGGTCCACCACCTCCACACGCGGCAGCACCGCCCCCCCCACACGCTCGGTCAGCTCCCACCGCCGGTACCGCCCCCGCACCACGTTCGCCCAGCTCTCCAGGCTCGGCGTCGCCGAACCCAGCAGCACCGGCACCCCCAGCTTCTGTGCTCGAACCACCGCCACGTCCCGCGCGTGATACCGCGGCAGCTGGTCCTGCTTGTAACTCGAGTCGTGCTCCTCATCCACCACAATCAGCCCCACGCCCGGCAGCGGCGCGAACACCGCGCTCCGCGCGCCCACCACCACCCGCGCCTCCCCGCTCGCCGCCGACGCCCACTGCCGGTGACGCTGGCTCGCCGTCAGACCCGAGTGCAGCACCGCCACACCCTCCGACCCGAACCGCTCCAGGAACCGCCCCGCCGTCTGCGGCGTCAGCGAGATCTCCGGCACCAGCACCAGCGCCGACCGCCCCATCCCAAGCACCCGCTCGATCAATTTCAGGTACACCTCGGTCTTCCCGCTCCCCGTCACCCCGCGCAGCACGTGCACGCCGTACGTGCCGAGATCCACCCCCTCAACGATCGCCCGCTGCGCCGCGGTCAGTTCGGGAGCCGGGGCAGGAGCGGGGGCCCCCCCGCCCTCGCTCCAGAAGACCTCCGGCGCCTTCACACGCTGCACCTCGATCTCGCGCAGCAGCTTCGCCTCCACCAGCCGGTTGATCGGCCCCAGGTTCCGCGCCTTCGCCCGGGCCATCAGCAGACGCGGCTCGATCGGGAACGCCTCCTCCTCCAGCCCCGCGATCACCTCCCACGCCCTGCGAGCACTCGGCGTCAGGCTCGCGACCTCAGCGCCCACGGATTCCTGACTCGATCCATGCGGAGGGTGGGGGGGGCGTTCCAGCAGGCGAACCGTCCGTCGCCCGATCTTCGCCTTCACCGCCGCGGGCAGCATCGTCGCCAGCACCATCCCGATCGGGCACACGTAGTACCCGCTCAACCATTCCGCCAGCTCAATCAGCTCCTCGGGCAGGCGCGATCCCGTCACGCTCAGCACCCGCTTGACCTTCTTGGCGTCGAACCCACCCAGCAGCTCCGCCCCGCCCACCGCGATCACGAACCCCCCAGACTTCGAGTTCCCCCGCCCCAGCGGCACCTCCACCCGGTCCCCCACACGCGTCCCCGCCGGCGCCCGGTACGTCAACCCCTCCGCACGGTCCAGCCCCCGCTCCACCGCCACCCGCACGAACACCCCGTCGCAGTCCACGCCCGGCGCGATCGCATCATTCTCAGCCGTCGTCGGGAAGAGTTCCTCAGCCACTACGCGTAGACTACGCCCGATGAGCGACACACACCCCGCCGGCTCCTCCACCAGCACCACCCCCCCGATCGCCAGGCTGGCCCTCGCCACCGGCGACGTCTTCACCGGCGTCGGCTTCGGCGCCGTCGGACGCGACATCTGCTCCGTCGCCGAGGTCGTCTTCAACACCGCCCTCACCGGCTACCAGGAATCGCTCACCGATCCTTCTTATACAGGCCAGATCCTCGTCCAGACCACGCCCCTCATCGGCAACACCGGCGTCAACCCGCAGGACACCGAGTCCCGGGGCATCGCCGTCGCCGGGTTCGTCATCCACGAGTACACACAGAATCACTCCAATTACCGGGCCACCCGCACCCTCAGCGAAGAACTCGCCGACGCAGGCGTCCTCGCCATCGCCGGGCTCGACACCCGCGCCCTCACCCGCATCCTCCGCTCACGCGGCGTCACCACCGGCGCCCTCTCCGACAACCCCGAACTCTCCGACGCCGACCTCGTCAAACGGGCCCGCGAGGGGGGGTCAATGGAGGGCCGCGACCTCGCCTCCAGCGTCTCCGTCGCCGACGAGTGCCCCTGGCAGGAATCCCTCGGCGAGTGGTCCCCGGGCACCCAAACCCCCAACCCGGACGCCCCCGTCGTCCTCGCCCTCGATTGCGGGGCCAAATCCAACATCCTCCGCCACCTGACCGACCGGGGCCTCCGGGTCGTCCGCATCCCGCACGACACCCCCGCGGAGACCATCGCCGCCCGGTTCGCCTCGGGCGAGGCCCACGCCCTGTTCCTCTCCAACGGCCCCGGCGACCCCGCCGCCGTGGAGCACACCGTCGCCCAGCTCAGGGCCCTGCTCGCCGACGACCGCGTCCGCAACATGCCCATCTTCGGCATCTGCCTGGGCCACCAGCTCCTCGCCCTGGCGGCCGGGGCCCGCACCTTCAAGCTCAAGTTCGGCCACCGCGGCGCCAACCAGCCCGTCCACGACCTCACCTCCGGACGCGTCGAGATCACCTCCCAGAACCACGGCTTCGCGGTTGACCCAGATTCACTCCCCGAGCACTGCGAGCCCACCCACCTGCACCTCAACGACCAGACCCTCGCCGGGTTCCGCTTCACCGACCGCCCCGTCTTCAGCGTGCAGTACCACCCCGAGGCCTCCCCGGGACCCCATGACTCCTGGAAATGGTTCGACGCCTTCGCGCAGGCCATCGATCCCGCGCGTGCCGGCACAAAAAAATCGACCGTTTCCTGACGTTCGCCGCGCGCGACGCCGAGCCCGACGAGACGACGCGCTCGCTCCCCCCCTGACCGGGTGAATCGCTTTCGTGCCGACTCAGCTTGCCCAGATTCACACGACGCGACCCCGACACGCCCTCTCAACTCGGACCTCGATCCCCCCCGGAGCCCGGTCTGCGGGCGGGAATTTCTGAGATTCGTCGGTTCTGGGCTTGCATCGCACGCCCGTCCCTGTATATTCGGAATTGGTAGCCTTCGGGCTGACCGTTTGTTTGTCGGAGAGGTGCAGAGAGGAGCGCTTCGTTTCGTCCGAGCCGATTCCGGCGACCCCGAGTCCTCAGTGTGTTACCGACTCATTCTCGTGGGGTTGTAGGAAGACTTGTCCGGGTGTCTGAAGCAAGGCCGCCTATCACCGGACGTATCACCGTAACGCGTGAAAACGCGTGAGCGTGTTTCTGTTCCCCGTACCTGGGTTTCGGCGGGGACTGTGTCGAAGTTGTGGTTCATTCCCCAAAGAGGAGCTTTCCATGAAGGCCAAGAGTGCACTTTCCCTCGCTGTTGTCGCTGGCGTCGCCGCCTCCGCGACCGCCGGTAACACCCCCGCGAACCGGGACATCGTCCCGCTCCGCAAGGCCGGCGTCATGTACATCAACATGCAGACCGGTGAGCGTTCCCTCACCCTGTACAACCAGGGTGGCGAGGTTCCCGAGGTCGATGTCAACAACTCGACCGCGGCCCTGTTCGATTACTGGATGTGCGTCGATGAGAACCCGTGCTGGGACGATCCCCGCGCGGACGGCTTCGGCTGGAACGCCGACGCCACCACCGACCACACCGGCCCCACCCCGATTCTCGAGCCCGTCGTGGGCTTCGACTTCGGTGACATGCCGTTCGATTCCAAGATCTCCGGTGTCATCATGAACACCGCCGTGCTCGCCACCGAGAACACCGACTCGAACGGTGACGGCACCGCCGACACCGGCCTCGACGTGGTGACCTACTACTACGACGGCCTGACCTCGGGCAACCGTACCTCGATCGCGCCCCCGACCGCTGTCGCCCGCGTCGAGTCCATCCCCGGTAACCGTGGCGAGATTCCCAACGGCTTCTCCGACTACGACCTGATCCTCGACTTCGGCGGCGCTCACTTCGAGCTCGGCGATTCCGACGGAGCCAACCAGGGCTCGCTGTACCTCTCCGGTGCCGCCCCCGGGTTCGACTGGTCCGCCATCATCACGGTGACCTCCTGCACCACGACCAACACGGTCACCCCCGCGTGCACGACCTTCACCACCCCCAACCCCAACGCTGACGGTCTGGCCGACTTCCAGTACCTGCAGTACTACGCCCAGCACGGCTCCGACAGCAAGGTCACCGCCGACTCGACCTTCGTCGGCGTCGGTACCCCCGAGGGCACCGTGACCTTCACGACGTTCACCACGTCCGTGACCACCATCACGACCCTGACCGGTGGCACCACCACCACCACCACCATCATCATCACCGTGACCAACACCTTCTTCACGGCCGACCCGCTGCCTCAGGGCCAGGGCGCCAACGAAGGCTTCGGTATCGGTGCTCTGGGTGCCGGCGCTGACGCCGGTAACGTGGACTGGTCCATCGGTGGCTGCTGCTTCTGGTTCGGTGGCGTTGACTGCGCGGGCTTCCTCGCTCAGGTCAACCCGGCCGTGGACTTCGACGCTTCGTGGTACAACTTCGGGCCCTACGCCCAGAACACCGCCGCGTTCCTGTCCGACCAGCCCGATCCCGGCGTCTGCGCCTCGATCGACTTCACTGGTGACGGCATCCTCGACAACGGCGACATCGGCGCCTTCGTCGGCCTGTTCATCCAGCAGGACATCTCCACCGACCTCAACGGCGACGGCGTCGTTGACAACGGTGACATCGGCACCTTCGTCTCGCTCTTCATCGCCTGCACCGGCTGATAGAACGCGACGATCCTGAAAGCCCCTTTACCCCCCGCCCGCAAGGGCGGGGGGTTTTTTTATCCCCACACAACCAGCCCCCGACATCAGTCGGGGAACCCGCTATACGCAACTACCACCAGCAACGAGCCCGGAGCGCCAGCGACGGGACCACACCCGCCCTCCCCCCGGGTGCCGGGTTGCTGGGGTGCCGTGGAGACGGCGCAGCCTTCTCCACACCTCGGCCAAACTCACCCGCGCTCTCCCGGCCGCTCCTCGCACTCTTTCCCGGAACCGTTCCCGAGACCGTACGAATCGGGCCGTGAGCCATTCGGCTCTCTTCCGTCGCGCCCCCTCTCGCGTCGGTTCCACAGGCTCTGATCCGGGAAGGGTCTGCATGAGCTCCGAACGATCCGTTGCGCTGGTGCTGGTCTGCGGACTCGCCGCCGCGTCCGCGCTCGCCCAGCCGGTCCTTCAGACCATGGACGGCGAGCCGCTCGCCCGTCCTGGCCCCCACGCCAACGACGTCCGTCCCGCCGTCAAGGCCGGCGTGCTGTACGTCAACCTCGAGACCGGACAGCGCAGCCTCACCCGCTACTTCGACGCCCGCGGCAAGATCGCAGTCCCGGAGATCACGGACACCCACGCCGCGGCCTCAACCGGAGTCCTCTTCGACTACTGGATGTCCATCGACGAGAACCCCTGCTGGGACGACCCGCGGGCCGACGGCTTCGGCGTGCCGCTGGACAGGCCGACGGACGGCGCGGAGGGCTACACCGAGCCGATCGCGGGGTTCGACTTCGGCGACATCTGCTTCGATTCCGCGATCGGCGGGCTGATCCTGACGACAGCCACCCTCGCGACCGAATCCACGGACTCCAACAACGACGGCACGCTCGACTCCGGCCTCGACACCGTGGCCGTGTTCTACGACGGGCTGAGCGAAGGCAACCGCACCTCCATCGCCCCGCCCACGGCCGTGATCCGGGTCGAGTCGATCCCCGGGTACCGCGGGAGCGAGCCGGTCTCGAATGCCACTCCGGCGCTGATCGAAGCGTACGACATTGTCGTGGACTTCGGCAACGGGAATCACTTCGAAATCGGCGACAGCGACGGGCAGTCACGCGGCTCCCTCTGGCTGCCCGGAGCCAACCCCGGCTTCGACGTCTCGTCGATCATTACGACACCGTCCGGCGCGACGACGGTCAACACCGACCCGGACGGCCTCGCCGACTTTCAGTTCTTGCAGCACTATGCGAGGCACGGGACGGTCAACAAAATCACTCAGGACTCAACATTCCTGGGTATCGGTATGCCGGAAGGGTCGATCACATTCACGACCTACACGACATGGACACACGTGACCTCGATTTCATCAGAGCCGTGCACACAAGACTGCTTCATAACGGTGACAAAGTCATACTTCATCCCAGATGTGCTGCCGCAGGCTCAAGGAATCGTCTCTGGATACGGCCTTGCACAACTAGGAGCTGGCGCCGATGTCGGGGCGTTGGACTGGACCATCGGTGGCTGCTGCTTCTGGTTCGGCGGGCTCGACTGTGCAGGATTCCTGTCGCAGGTTAATCCGGCGATCGAGTTCGATCCGACCTGGTACAACTTTGTGCCGTACGCCCAGCTCTCGATGGGGCTGTTCTCGAATCAGATTCCCGGCAGCCTCTGCAGTGTGATCGATTTCAACGGGGACACGTTCCTCGACAACGGCGACATCGGAGCGTTCGTGCAGTTCTTCATCGCCCAGAACCTGTCCACGGACCTCAACGGCGACGGGGTTGTGGACAACGGCGACATCGGGACGTTTGTCGCGTACTTCCTCGCCTGCACAGGCGGCGGCCCCGGCGCGGGGTGTGGGTTCTGAGCAGGTGTTGTGAGAACAGCACGCAACGGTGATTGCGCCATTCTCTCGGCACACGTGCGAGTACCGTGCCCCCTCCGAACGAGCCCGGAGCGCCAGAGGCTCTTGCGCGATTAGCGCCGTCTAACTTGCGCTGGGCGCGCACCGCGTCCATGCTGCTGCTTTGTTTACCAAGACAAGGAGCGAGCATGGAACGCGGGCTTTTTCTTCGGATGCGTCGGACGCTGCGGCGGCTCGGGCGGCGGCGGGCGTCGGCGCGATTCACCTACACCGACGCCACGGTCCTGGAAGTGTACCTCTGGGCGGCCCTGCACGGACGGCCGGTCTGCTGGGCTTGCGATCCCGCCCACTGGCCCCCGGGCACGCGACGCGGGCCGCTGCCCAGCCCCTCGGCCCTCAGCCGGCGGATGCGGACACGCTCGGTGCTCCGCCTGCTCGGCCGGCTGCTGCGGGCGCTGGGCCCGCGTGACGCCTCGGGGCTGGTCGCGATGATGGACGGCATGCCGCTGGTGATCGGCCCGCACTCGCACGACCGCCAGTCGGGGTACGGGCGAGCCGCGTCGGGCAAGGCGCGGGGGTACAAGCTGCACCTGATCCTCGGCCCGGGCGGGCGTGTGCTGGCCTGGCGGGTGGCCCCGATGCACGTCGACGAACGCGTGATGGCACGGCGGATGCTGCGTGAGCTCGAGCACGACGGGTACCTGCTGGCCGACGCCAACTACGACGCGGGCTACCTCTTCGAGGCCGCGTCGGCCCGGGGGGTCCAGCTGGTCACGCCCCGACGCCACGGCCCGGGCAAGGGCCTGGGGCACCGTCGGCAGCCCGAGGGAAGGCTGCGGAGCGTGGCGTTGACCGAGACGGACGAGTGCCGCTTCGGGCGCGAGCTGATGCGGGAGCGGTGGGCGATCGAGCGATTCTTCGGGACACTCAGGAGCCATCCCTGCGGGCTCACCCACCTGCCCCCGTGGGTCCGGGGCTGGCAGCGGGTGAACACCTACGTCGCGGCCAAACTCGCCATCATCGCCGCCGTCAAGGCGGAGTGTCGGGAGGCATTGATGCAATAGCCTCTTGCGCTCGGGGCTAGTAGGGGGCCGCGTGCTTACGCCCGCGGTTCGGAGAAGACAAAGAACCCCCTCGCTTGCGCTCGGGGCTAGTAGAGGAAAGGCGGGGAGACCCCTCGCTGGCGCTCGGGGCTAGTTGGTGAGCCAGATGGCGAGGACCCACAGGGCGACGTGGAGGGTGATGATGGCCCAGAGGGTGATGCGGTAGGGGCGTTTGCGGGTTTTGTGGCGGATGAGGTGGCGGGTGAGGAGGGAGCCGGGCCAGCCGCCGAGGAGTTCGAGGGTGTGGAGGGTTTTCTCGGGTGTGCGGCGGGTGTTGCTTCTGGCCGCGTGTTTGTCTCGTGTGAGCGCCACGGCGGTGATGCAGGACATGAGGACGTAGATGGCGGCGAGGTAGGGCAACATGGTGGGGTGGGGCTGGTAGGCTCAGGGTAGCGGGCGGGGGAGGAGGTGCGCCGTGCGGACTCGATGGCTGGTGGTTTTGGTGCTGGGTGTGTGCGCGGCGGGCGCGTTCGGGCAATCGCGTGACGAGCGCCGGTGGGAGGGGTTGCAGCGGATCGAACGGTACGACGCGGCGTACGAGCTGGCGTCTCGGGAGGCGGAGGGTGCCCCCGAGTCGTGGCTTTGGGCGCTGCTGGCGGCGCGGTCGGCGGGTGCGCTGGGCGAGGGAGCGGACGCGGGTCGGTGGTTGAGCGAGGCCGCGGGGCGGGGGTATTCGGGGATCTCGACGGTGGAGGCACTGGGTGAGTTTGAGGGGGTGCGTGGGGATGAGGCGTTTGAGGCGGGGGTCGAGGCCGTGCGTGCGCGGGCGGCGGCGCGATTAGATGAGTTCCGTCGCGAGGCGGAGCGGCACGAGCCGTTCGTGATGGTGACCTCGCCCGAGGGCATGGACGACGCGGGCGAGCGGGTGCTGGTGATTGCGCTGCACGGGACGGGCGGGACGGGGCGGCCGCTGGTTGAGTCGGTTGCGGAGAGCCTGGAGGGCGCGGGGATCGGGGCGGTGGTGGTGGGGCCGGACGGGTTGCGTGAGAGCGGGAACGGGTACGCGTGGACTTTTGTGGATGAGGCCGCGTGGTTCGTGGACCATCTGATCGAGCGGTTCGGTGAGGAGTACGGGATCGGGCGTGAGCGGGCGGTGGTGGTGGGGTTCAGCCAGGGGGCGAACGTGTCGCTGGAGAAGGCGCGGACGGAGGCGGGGTGGTGCGCCGGGGTGGTGGCGGTGTGCGGGTACGTGGAGACGGAGCGGGACTGGGGAGTGCTCGGCGAGGCGCAGGACCGTGTGCGGGTGCGGCTGGTGATCGGTCAGCGTGATCCGTGGGTGCGGAACAACCGGGAAGGGCTGGGGCTGCTGGAAGACGCGGGGTTTGATGTGTCGCTGGAGGTGATTCCGAGGCGGGGGCACGAGTTTCCAATGGGGGCGGCGGGCGAGCGGCTATTAGGTGGGGCGGTGCGTGCGGTGGTGGGGGGTGGGGAGGGTCCCTAGGATCGTGACCCTTTTCTCGGGGGTGATTCGGCCGCGTGTCGTCGGGTGAGGGACCCGGCGGCGTGTGGGCGGCGGACGAGGTAGTGCACGCATGGCTGAGCGACTCGGGACGGCGACGAGCGAGTTCGAGAAGCGTGATCGGTGCGGGGAGTTGCCGCACCGTCCTCGTGTGCTGCTGGGGAAGATGGGGCTGGACGGGCACGACCGAGGTGTGAAGGTGATTGCGCGCGCGCTGCGTGATTCGGGGATCCACGTGATCTACTCGGGGCTGTGGCAGACGCCGGGGAGCCTGGCCGTGAGCGCCCGGGACGAGGACGTGGACGTCATCGCGGCGAGCATGATGAGCAACAGCCATCTGGCGCTGGGTCCGAAGCTGATCGAGGAATTGGGGCGGGTGGGGCGGCCGGACATTCCGGTGCACATGGGCGGGATCCTGCCGCAGGAGGACCTGCCGGCGCTGAAGGAGGCTGGGGTCGCGGCGTGCTTCACCACGGGGACGGGGTTGGAGGAGATCGTGGAGGCGGTGAAGGGGACGGTGAAGCTGCGGGGGACGGAGATCGCGGGTGGGAAGGCGGAGGCGCAGCTGGCGCGTGATCTGTCGATCGTGGCCGAGGGCGGCACGGTGCGGGCGGGGGCGTCGCGCCGGCGTCCGACGCGAGTGATCGGGGTGACGGGTTCGCCGGGTGCGGGCAAGAGCACGCTGGTGGCGCAGATGGTGGGGGAGTACTCGCGGCTTGCGGAGTCCAAGCCGGAGCTGGGTCGGTGCGCGGTGATCGCGTTCGATCCGAAGAGCCCGATTACTGGCGGGGCGCTGCTGGGGGATCGGCTGCGGGTGGACTTCAACAATCTCGGGGAGAAGGTGTTCTACCGGTCGCTGGCGATCCGGGGTGAGGACTACGCGGGTCTGAACGAGATCATCGAGCTGGTCGGCGGCGCGTGCGAGGGGAGTGATGGGGGGGCGTTTGAGACGGTGTTTGTGGAGACCGTGGGTGCGGGTCAGAACGAGACGCGGATCCGGGATCACGTGGACGAGACGCTGGTGGTGCTGACGCCGGGGATGGGGGACGCGGTGCAGATGGACAAGGCGGGGATCCTGGAGATCGCGGATCGGTTCGTGTGCAACAAGGCGGACCATCCGGGTGAGCACGAATTGGTGCGCGACCTGCGGGACATCGCGGGGCGTCGGATGATTTATGAGACGGTGGCGACGCGTGGGCAGGGGGTTCCGGAGCTGCTGGAGGGGTTGTTGGGGTGATGGCGGTTTCGCTTTGCGAAGGGGTTTATTGACCCCCTCCCCCCCCCCCCCCCCCCCCCCCC
>Ga0209273_10001249_pt1 | contig 24045 bp, 26 predicted proteins | sample tdAd471_FD_187126 | JGI IMG/M metagenome (GOLD analysis project Ga0209273, IMG submission 187126) | Marine sediment microbial communities from the Atlantic coast under amendment with organic carbon and nitrate - tdAd47.1 (SPAdes)... | ecosystem: Environmental > Aquatic > Marine > Coastal >...
GAGGAGATCGACCTCGTACTGGTGATGAGCGTAAACCCCGGCTTTGGCGGGCAAAGCTTCATCGAAAGTCAGCTGCGCAAAATCGAAGCGATCCGCAACAGGATCGACAAGCTGGGCAAACCCATTCATCTCGAAGTCGATGGCGGCGTAGATGCCAAGACTGCGCCACATGTCATCGCCGCCGGTGCTGATGTTCTGGTGGCTGGCACCGCAACCTTCCGCGGCGGCCCCGACGCTTATGCCGATAATATCAAGGGGCTGCGTGGTACATGAACGACCTGTCCCAGCTCCCCCGACAGGAAACAGACGAAGCCGCAGACAGCATCGAAAGCGGAAAGCGCCTTATTCGCCTGTCATCAGACAAAGGGGCATCACTTGCGGAGCGGATTGCCAATCATTTCTATCGTTTGACATGGAGCACGCCGCTACACAGCATGCGCCTTAAAGGGCGGCACCCGCTCAAGCTGCTGGCAGTGCCCAAGGATGATATTCTGGGCGATGCCCGTGCAGGCAAAGCCATTCGCGCGGGCTTCTTCCTGTTCCGTGGCCAGAAACATGCCATTGCTGAGCTGGACTTTGCTGCCCCACAGGAAAACACTGCTTTTTCGGACTATTTGCACAGTTTCCGATGGCTGCGCGATCTCAACGCCGCAACCACCCGTGAGCAGGCCGCCCCCGTTGCCGAACAGATCATGCGCAAATGGCTGACGGCCCATGCGGAAAAGCCCAGCGAGCCGGCATGGCGCGCCGACAATACTGGCTGGCGCATGCTTTTCTGGATGGCCCATGCGCCGCTCATTCTTTCCAGCAGCGACCTCATATACCGCTCGCTGGTGCTCAACCATATTGCGCGCGCAGCCCGTCATCTTGACCGGGGGGCAGACAAGGCACCGCTGGGCATAGCGCGGCTGGTCGCATGGGGCGGCATTCTGTCTACAGGGCTGTTATTACCCGGTGGTGATCCACGCCGCGTTTTTGGGGAAGCTGGTCTGCGCCGCGCCATTGAGAGCGCCTTTTACAGTGATGGCGGTACGATCAGCCGGTCCCCTCTCGATCAGCTGCGCGGCATTGAACTGATGGCGATGACGGCCACCGCTTATGATGCGATGCACGAGGAAGTGCCTGCCTTTTTAACCGAAGCCATGGGCCGCACCGTATCAGCCTTGCTGGGCCTGGCTCATGGCGACAATGGTCTTGGCAGCTGGCAAGGCGCAGGCGCAATCAAGGCAGCGCTCGTTGAGTCCGTGGTGGCAGCCAGCGGCGTGCGCACCCGCCCGCTGCGTCAGGCGCGCGATTGGGGCTATCAACGCATTGCCGCAGGTTCGACCGTTATGCTGGTCGATGCGGCTCCGCCCCCGGTAGCACGATTGGCAGAGGCGGGATGCGCCTCAACAGGAGCGCTTGAAATCAGCGATGGAGCAGACAGGCTGATCGTCAATTGTGGCGGGGCTGCTCTCGCTGGGGCGCTCGTACCGCAAGATCTGGCCAACGGCCTGCGCTCTACGGCAGCGCACAGCACTTTAACGCTCGATGACAGCAACTCCACCGCGATCCTTGCCGATGGCACATTGGGCAAAGGCGTCACCGAAGTCGAGCTGCATCGGCAAGAGCTGGAAAATGGCAGCCGGATCGAGCTGAGCCATGATGGCTATGTGCGCAGGCTCGGCTATATACATCGCCGCCTGCTGCTGCTGAGCAATGATGGCAAGGATATTCGCGGCGAAGACATGTTGCTGCCCGCCCGGCAACGACGCAAAAAACCGATAGCTGCGCCCTATATGCTGCGTTTTCATCTTGCACCCGGTGTCGATGCATCGCTCACAGCGGACGGACAAGGCGCACTGCTGCGCATTGACATGGGCGCGCTCTGGCAGTTCCGCTGCGGCGGCGCAGGCCAGCTCAGCATTGAAGACAGCCTGTGGGTCGATGGCGATGGCCGTCCCCACACCGCCAAGCAGCTTATTGTCAGCGCAATGGCCGAGCCGGGCGGCAGCAATCTTGGCTGGCTGCTCAAGCGCGTGGGGTAAACATCGGCTGAGGCTTGGCATTTGCCGCCAGCTTCCCTAAAGCGCCCTCATCCATTGCACAGCGCACGGCACGGAACACATCCCGGCGCCAGCCACAAATTGATGAGGACTTCTATGACGGACGTGAAAATCGGCCGGGCACTGCTTTCAGTATCCGACAAAACAGGGCTGGTTGAGCTGGGCAAGGCGCTGGCAGGCCATGGAGTCGCATTGGTCTCGACTGGCGGCACAGCCAAAGCGTTGCGCGAAGCGGGCCTCGATGTTGCCGATATTTCCGACCTCACCGGCTTCCCTGAAATGATGGATGGACGCGTCAAAACGCTGCACCCCAAAGTGCATGGCGGCCTGCTCGCAGTGCGCAATAATGCCGAGCATGTCGGCTCGATGACAGAGCATGACATCGCGCCGATCGACCTTGTCGTTGTCAACCTCTACCCCTTTGCCCAAACGGTAGCCAAAGGCGCCGAGCGCGACGAGATTATCGAGAATATCGATATTGGCGGCCCGTCTATGGTGCGCAGCGCCGCAAAAAACCATGAGAGCGTGACCATCGTCACCGACCCGGCGGATTATGACCGGCTGATCGAAGAGATGAGCGCCAATGACGGTGCCACCACCTATGATTTCCGCCGCCTGTGCGCTGCCAAGGCCTATGCCGCAACCGCCGCTTATGACAGCATGATCGCGAGCTGGTTCGCACATGCCGACCAGGGCCAGAAGTTCCCGCCAGTGCGCGCGATGAGCGCCACGCTCTCCTCACCATTGCGCTATGGCGAAAACCCGCATCAGGACGCTGCGCTCTATATCCCCATGGGGCCGCACACCGACGGCCTGCCGCAGGCCGAGCAGGTGCAGGGCAAGGCGCTCTCCTACAATAATTATAACGACGCCAATGCCGCGCTCGAGCTGGTCGCCGAATTCCGCGATGGCCCGCCCACCGTCGTCATCGTCAAGCATGCCAACCCCTGCGGCGTTGCGACCGGCGCAACAATTGCCGAAGCCTATAAAAATGCGCTGGAGTGCGACAGCATATCGGCCTTTGGCGGCATCATCGCCTGCAACCGCCCGCTGGACGGCCCGACGGCCGAAGCCATCACCGGTATATTTACCGAAGTCGTCGTCGCGCCGGGGGCAGATGACGCTGCCAAAGCAATCTTCGCCAAGAAGAAAAACCTGCGCTTGCTGCTCACCCATGGCCTGCCTGACCCGGCCCGGCCCGGCCAGACTGTCACCGTGATCGCTGGCGGCCTATTGCAGCAGGACCGCGACAACCAGCGCGTGACCCGCGACATGCTCAAGACTGTTACCAAGCGCGCACCGAGCGAACAGGAGCTGAACGACTGCCTGTTCGCATGGACCGTCGCCAAGCATGTGAAGTCCAACGCCATCGTCTATGCCAAGGATGGCGTGACCGCTGGAATTGGCGCGGGCCAGATGAACCGTCGCGATTCGTCGCGCATTGCCGCCGCCAAAGCGCAGGAAGCGGCCGAAACCTACAAGTGGAGCGAAGCGCGCACTGTTGGCAGCGCCGTCGCATCAGACGCCTTTTTCCCCTTCGCCGATGGCCTGATGGCCGCAGTCGAAGCAGGCGCGACCGCCGTGATCCAGCCCGGCGGCTCGATGCGCGACGAGGAAGTCATCGCCGCTGCCAATGACGCTGGCCTCGCCATGGTCTTCACCGGCATGCGCCACTTCCGGCATTAGGTGGTGTTGACATTCAGAAGATGCCGTGGCGAAAATGCTGGTTTTCTGTGATCCTAAACACTCTGTGCTCCGTCCTTGACCTGCATCAAGGACGGAAGCTTTCAAAACTTCCATATCGCCCGCTCATCTTCATCAGGAAAGCAGACGATATGGACATCATCACACATCTCCCCCTCACTGTTTTGGGCGCCGTCGTTTCGGCCATTGCTTTCGCTGGCGTGCTGATCTTTGTTTCTATTGAAGATGCACTGAAGCACTGAATAAAATCCCGCGATAGCGCAATGGGTCATGCCTCGCTAAAGAGTGAGCATGACCAACAGCATCGACCCATTTTACGCGATAGCCATTAGCAACCGCGCGCATGAGCTCAAGCGCGCGGGCCGCTCCATCATTCATATGGAGTTTGGCCAGCCCTCAACCGGGGCGCCCGCTGCGGCCATCAAGCGGGCGCATGACATTCTTGACAGCGACCCGATGGGTTATTGGGAAAATCAGGCGCTCAAAGACCGCATCGCCCGCTATTATGCCGACCAACATGGCGTAGAGATCGCCACCAGCCGTATCTTCCTGACCTGCGGCGCCTCCCCTGCGCTGGTCATGGCGCTGCACAGCCTGTTTGCCCCCGGCGCACGCATAGCCATGGCCCGCCCCGGCTATGTCGCCTATCGCAATGTGACCCGCGCACTGCATATGGAGCCCGTCGAAATAGAATGCGGCGAGGATGTACGCTTCCAGCTCTCCGCCAAGGCCCTCACCACGCTTGACCCGGCACCCGATGGCGTCATCATCGCCAGCCCCGCCAACCCGACCGGTACGATCATCCCCGCCGATGAGTTACGCGCGATCATAACTGTCTGCAATCAACGCGGCATTCGCATCATCTCGGACGAGATATATCATGGCCTTTCCTATGTCGGCCCGGTATCCAGCGCATTGGAATGTGACGACAAGGCGATCATCGTCAACAGCTTCTCCAAATATTACAGCATGGCGGGCTGGCGGCTCGGCTGGCTGATCGTGCCAGAAGGCAGCGCGCCCCGCGCCCGTGCCTTGATGGGCAACCTCTTCCTCACGCCACCCTCCCTCGCCCAACATGCCGGGCTGGCGGCCTTTGATTGCACCGAAGAGCTGGAGGGCCATGTCGCCAGCTACCGCCGTAACCGCGACCTGCTGCTCGAAGCCCTGCCACGCCTTGGCCTCAATCGCATCGCCCCGCCCGATGGCGCTTTTTATATCTATGCCGACATCAGCCATCTGACCGATGACAGCCTCGCCTTTTGTGGGAAGCTGCTCGAAGATACCGGCGTTGCGACTGCTCCGGGCCGCGATTTTGACCCGGTACATGGCAACAGACATATGCGCTTCAGCTTTGCGGTATCCACAGCGGAAGTAGAAGAAGCGCTGCGAAGGATCACGCCATGGTTTGCCGGGCGCATGGCCCAAGTTTGAGACTATATTGACCCATAAATGTCATCTGCTGATGATAGGCGCACATTATGACGATAACACTCGACAGACGCCGCTTCACATTCGGTATGGGGCTAACCGGAATCGCTTTTGGCGGGCTGGCAGCCTGCGCAGAAAGCTATAAGACCAATAGCAGCCGCACTGCGGCGCGCAGCATCGGCTATGGCCCACTCATTCCAGACCCAAAGGGGCTGCTCGACCTGCCCGAAGGCTTTTCCTATCGGCTCATTTCCTCCTTTGGCGACACTATGGATGACGGCCTGCTTGTTCCGGACAATGCCGATGGCATGGGTTGTTTCCGGCTTGATGACAGCCGCATCGCTCTGGTGCGCAATCATGAGCTGAAGGTAAAGAATATGGATCGCGGCCCCAAGGGCAGTGCCGGTCTGCAAAGCGCCTCAGCCTATGACGCACTGGCAGGGGATAAAGCGCTGCCCGGCGGCACAACAACGCTGGTGCTCAATGCTGCAACGCTTGCAGTCGAAGCGCAGTATCTCAGCCTTGCTGGCACCATCCGCAACTGCGCCGGTGGCATCACGCCATGGGGCAGCTGGCTGAGCTGTGAGGAAGACACTACCCGCGCAGGAGAAGACGGCGTATCGCGCGACCATGGCTGGGTGTTTGAGGTACCCGCCGCCCACCGCGGCCTCGCCAGCCCCAACCCGCTCACCGCCATGGGCCGCTTCAACCATGAAGCTGCCTGTGTCGATCCTGGCACCGGCATCGTCTATATGACTGAAGACCGGGGCGACAGCCTCTTCTATCGCTTCATCCCCAATATGCGGGGCGCGCTCGCCAAAGGTGGGCGATTGCAGGCGCTCGCCCTTGATGATGGCCCGGCTGACACACGCAACTGGAAAACAGCCGCCTTTTCCCTCCACCAATGGACCAATGCGCGCTGGATCGACCTGAAGGATGTCAACAGCCCGGAAGATGATCTGCGCCAGCGCGGTGCAACCCAGGGTGCTGCCGTCTTTGCACGCGGCGAAGGCATTTGGTTTGGCAAGGGAGAACTATATTTCACCTGCACCAATGGCGGCGCGGCACAACTCGGGCAGATCATGCGCTACCGCCCTTCTCCGCATGAGGGTCAGCCACAAGAAGCCAGCTCACCCGGCCAGCTCGCACTTTTTCTCGAGTCCGGCGATACAGCACAGTTCAACTATGGTGATAATCTCACCATAGCACCCCATGGCCATCTGATTGTCTGCGAAGACCAATATACCGCTATTGTCGACAATCATCTGCGCGGCGTAACCCCCGACGGGCAAGCCTATCCTTTTGCCCGGGTGCGCGTGCAAACCGAGCCGGCTGGTGCCTGCTTCTCCCCTGATGGCAGCACGCTCTTCGTTAACCTCTTCAGCCCCGGCAAGACGCTCGCGATCCGCGGGCCATGGCAGGGATAAATCACCTCAGCGGTTCTTCCAGCTCAGCCAGAAAATGCCGCGCAGCCAGCGCCAGCTCCGTAGACGACATCGCATTGATGCGCACAGCAATATCGTTCGCTATGCGGCAAAACTGACCCAGTGACCCGATATTGGCAAAGAAGTTATACAGGCCGGTCTGGTGCCGGTCCATCTCGCGCACACCCGAGCGATCCTTGCCAAAGCGCAGCGTCTCTGCATTATACGCCTCTCCCAGCATATCCTTATGCAGCATGATCATCTGGTTATAGCCCGCATCCACAGAGGCATGCCCGCCCGTGCCGCAATTAAGCGCGGCCACATTCATCCCGGCGCGCAAATGCCAGATCGCTTCCTCGCTGGAAATATTCTGGTTGATCGCCGCAACAGGAAGGCGATCATAAACCGGTGCTGTAGGCGTTTGTGGCGGTGGAGGCGCTTCCATGACACGCTCCGGCGAAGCACAGGAGGCCAGAATCGCGGCCAGCACAGCCGCAGCAATACGCCCCCGCATCGCGCGGATAGATATGGTCATGTTTAGCTCCTCCTGTACCGGTCTGGTGCCAATCTGATGCCGGTATGCGCGGCGCAAACTGACGTGCTAACAGGTGCAGGGCAATGGCGTAAGGCAAGACTGTGCGCCGAAGCGAGCACCGCACACGACAGACAGGGACGCATCATGAACGAAGCGCAGAAAATCATCGTGCAATTGGGCCTGCAACCGCACCCCGAAGGCGGCTGGTATCGCGAAACATGGCGCGCGTCTGCCGTGGATGGAGAACGGGCAAGCGGCACGGCGATCTACTTTCTGCTCGAAAAAGGCCAGCGCTCGCACTGGCACAAGGTGGACGCAGCAGAGATATGGCTATGGCATACAGGTGCGCCGCTGCGGCTGATGACCGCGCCGGATAACAATGGACCCGTGCGCGAAGTGCGGCTTGGCCCTGATGTAGCCGCCGGAGAAGCCCCGCAGCATGTGATTGCGCCGGAACACTGGCAGGCGGCACAGGCGAGCGAAGGCTGGGCGCTGGTGAGCTGTATCGTCTCTCCCGGCTTCGAATTCGGGGGCTTTACTCTGGCCAATAAGGGCTGGGAACCGGGCCAGCCGGTCAAATAATATCCTGCGTGATACGCATCACATCACAGCTCCCGCGAATCACGCATAAGACAGTCATTAACCATGTAAACCCCAACCGGAGACTGTCATGAAGAAGATCCTTACCCCCGTTATTGCACTCAGCCTCTCCATGGCTGCGACCGCAACGCCCGCTCACGCCAGCATGGGCGGCTTTACATCTGGCCTCTATTACTGCTTCATCGGCCTGTTGCTCCCGGCTGTTCAGGCTGCGCGCGAAGCCGCCCGGTAAACAGCTCAGAGCACAGCCGTCCCGCTAAAAGGCTGCGCGTCTGACCAGGCGCAGCCATTCCGGACCTCCCGCCCGATTTGCAACGTGATGTTGAAGGGGTACACGCGGTCCGACATGGCGTCGCTGCATTGCCCCGGCGAGATGGCGGCGACAAAATCCTGCCCCTCCAGCGCACCGCTGAATGATAGCCCATTGCGCCCGGCGAAACGCTGTACGCGGATTGTCCAGCCATCGGGATTTTCCGGCGTGGTGTAGGTCAGCGTACTGCCCGCCACTTCCCCACCCCAGAAAGGCTCGGTGCCGGTGAAGTGCAGCACTTCGTCTGGCGCGATCCCGGCATAGGGCTGGCGATCCGCGCTATCGCCCGGCGCGCCATTGCCTTGCGGGCTGCCAGACTGGCAGGCGGCGAGCATGAGGGCAGAGGCGAATATCGGGATAGGGGCTAAGCGGTACATCGGCAGGCCGATACCAGATGCGGCGCCTATAGGACAGGGGGTGATATGGCGGGGCCATACAGGCGGCAAGGCGTTGATCCCTGTGTGGCTTTTGCCGCCTGATGACGTTAGAAGGGGCATGTCTTTGCGCCAGACCCATCAGGAGGAAGCAACCCATGTATATTCCCATGTCCTGGCTGATCGGGATTGGCGTTGTCATAGTGCTGATCTTCATCATGTTGTGGCGGCGCGGATCGGCCAATGCGCGACACCGCGATGCGCTGATGGGGATAGACAGTGACCATTTCTCCAGAGGCCAGCCCTCCGCCCCGGCGCTCGCCGCGCTGACGCCGGAGATCGAGGACAAGGTCCGCCAGCTGCTCGGCGCGCGCAAGAAGATTGATGCGATCCGGCTGGTGCGCGAGACGACCGGCATGGGGCTTAAGGAAGCCAAGGAATATGTCGAGCGGCTATAGAGGCTGTTACCAATTGTCTGCAAATGCCTCCTTTCGCCTCGGCGTTTTCCGAATATCAACACCAGCGGATACGGCCACTATCAGCCCACTCTCCCACCCGACCTCCCAGCTATGATACCGTTTGGGAGGTCGGGTGGGGGAGTGGGCTGGTGCCGTAATTTAACTCTTAGAGGCTGTCGAGCGTGACAAATGTCTCTGCCTCAATCACCCACGCGCCCTGCACCTCGCGCCATTTTGCGGTGTAAACCCCCGAAGCGGTGACCGCGCCGGTGGCGCTATCGCTGCCCTGCCATGCGCCGACTTCAAGCGCGATTGGCTCGGCCGGGGAAACGGTTATGCTGTCTGGCGTGCGGACATAAACGGCGGGATGCGGCGCGGCAAATTCACGCCGCCAGACTTTTACCTGCGCCATGCGCCCGGAGATCACGGCGCTGTCCGTACCCGTCACCATCACACAATCCCGCGCGAGGATGGGCGCTATGGCATTCGCATCGCGATCCACAATAGCGCTGTTGAAAGCGGCGCGACGCATACGGATAGCGAGCTGTGCGGCGGGGTTGTTCATGGGAGGTGCCGAGTGTTCGGAGGTGGCTATATAGAAAGGGCGGGCATAGCTTTGCGGCGGCGAGCCATGACATCGCTGGCAACCTCAAGCGCCTTTTCATGATCGCGCCTCTGTTCGTTCGATGTCATGCGGCTTTACCCATATCAACTTCGCATTTCAGCTTCATGCCGAGTGCACCCATGACCTTGAGCAGCGTTTCCAGCGTCGGGTTACCATCCTCGCTCAACGCAGTGTACAACGCCTGACGATTGACGCCCGTCTTTTTGGCGATTTTGCTCATGCCTTCGCTGCGCGCAGCAACGCCAAGCGCATTGGCAATATAGGGTGCATGGCCGCTCTCAAACGCATCGTTGAGCAGTTCGATCACGCCTTCTGCCGTCTTGATATATTTCGCCGCATCGAAGGGCGTGGTTTCGATCTTACCCATTTTCCCGTTCCCATTCCTATAGCCTGCCCTTTTCTAAGGCGGCCAATCCTTGCATCAAACCTTCTTCACTAGTTCCTGTGCTTTTTTTAATTGTGCGCTTCTGGTCGCTCTTGTCGCTACCGCACAGCAGGATGACAATTACCTGTTCTCGCATTGTGTAATAGAGCCGATATTCCGGCCCGTAATTTATACGTAGCTCGCTTACACTATCACCGACCGGGTTCCAGTCACCCAACAAGCCGGATTGAACCCGCACCAAACGCGTAGTAATCTTCTCTTGCGCTCGTATATCACGCAAACCGTCGAGCCATGCTGAAAACTCAACTGTGCGTTTGATACGATACATTGTCGTTTATATAAGACATTTAGGGTGAAGTTGTCAAGGAAGCGGGAGAAGAGTTTAGTGCACTGTTACCGTGGTTGAGGCAGAGGAATACACCCTTTCACAGTGTATCCCTCCGCCTCATATTTGAGTGCTTAAGCTATTAGAGGCGTTTGCAGTGATCACAAAGCGGATGACCGCCCGTACCACTGCGACGATTATAGCTCTCTATATTGTTACCCTCTGTACACTTGTTATCATTATGGTGCACTCGAGTACCAGTCTTAACAGAATGAAATGCTGAAACCTTGGCCATTGAAAGGGCCCTTTCTAAATCAAATTAAATCCGATAATGAAGGGCCGTGGCCGAACAGAAATGTTCGGCCCCGGCGATTAGTTAACCCCTCTTCGCCGGGCCATATACCACATGGCGCACCTCCTTCCTTCGAGGAAAACGGCACACATTCCTTTCCACGGGTAGTTGTATGCCGTTAGGAGAGTAGGGCGGCGGTCGGTCATTGATCGACCGCCGTTTTCTCATTATTCACAGGAGAAGAGAAAGTTGCTTTCAGGTGCCATGCTGTTCCTACCCGGAATAAAACACCTTCTTTTCTTAAACGCGACAGTTGTGGGCTCAAGCTTGTACGAGCAATATCTGTACGCCCCCATGCATTGCTAAATAAATCTAGCAGTTCGTTAGCCGTGGCACCCTCTATAAAAAACTCCTCTAAAGCTTTTTTAATTAAATCTTTTATGGTTAGGTGAATATAGGGTGATTTTCTGTCAATTTCTGGTAACAATTTATTAGAATTTATCTTATCGACACTATCGATTCCTAAGTTTTTATTTGGTAAATGACCTAAGAAAAACTGCTGCTGCTCTGGCTCTTGCTGCCCTTTCTTTAAGGCTGCCTTAGCAAGGCGCACTTCCATCAGCTCTCGCTCAAGTGGAACCAGTTGAGCGTGCAGCGAAGTTATACGCTCAACGATAGAACTCTCATGATCATCCAGTAATGAACGCAAATTAGTCATGTCACTTAAATAAAGTGAAATGAGTTATCACGCAACTCAAAAGTTGTGGCCGCAATATTGCACTGACAACATTCGACTCTCCACCAGAGTCTAAAGACTCACAGCCCGTTCGGGTTTACGCACAATCACCCCTCCTTTCATTGCGGTGGCTTTTCATCGTGTATAGTGCGAGCTGTACACGAGCCAGAATGCGGGTTTTGCGCCTTCTGCAGCACGCGTCCGATCGCGATATTGCTCAGTGGTGTCCACTTTACGCCGCTTTGGGTGCTGGAGCGCCTCTCAACAAACCTTCGGTGCTAAGGTCTTCGTCGATATCGGGCCAGTGAATGCCATAGCCGCCGCCGCATAGTTCCCATGTGGCGCGCTGTTGCGGTGTGGCTTCAGCAAGGCGGGGATACCAAGCGAGGGGTACAGAGATGGTGCGCCCGTCCATCAAATCAACAATCAGGCTGTCATCATCGCATCGCACATCGGCGACACGCTCGTCGGTCACTCTAGCCGAAATATTCATGCCATGCCTCCAGCAACTGCTCGCGGTGCTCCGCTGCTAGAGCGATTATGCCATTAATCTCGGACCTGCGAAAGCCCGTGTTTTTTGCCATCGTTACCGGGTCAAGCCAAATCTTCATCGATGCGCCGCCCTTGTCGATATGGACATGGGGCGGCTCATTGGGTTCATGGCTGAAAAAATAGAAGCGAAAGCCATGAATTCGCAACACCGTAGGCATTATTCATCCCTCAGCCGGCAAATATAGTTCCTGCCCCTTTTCCTTATATTTCTCGCTCATTTCTTCCATGCCCTTCATGGCTGCGGCTTTGCTGGCGGCTGCCGCCTCGGCACCCGTTGGGCCGGTTGCGATGAAGCCTTCGACGCCCTGGTTCTGCTTGGCGGCGAAGTCGCGGACTTCCTGGCTGATCTGCATCGAGCAGAATTTTGGGCCGCACATGGAGCAGAAGTGGGCGGTCTTCGCGCCTTCAGCGGGGAGCGTCTGGTCGTGATATTGCTCGGCGGTGTCCGGGTCGAGCGACAGGTTGAACTGGTCGCGCCAGCGGAACTCGAAGCGCGCTTTGCTGAGCGCATCATCGCGCACCTTGGCCGCCGGATGGCCCTTGGCCAGATCCGCCGCGTGCGCCGCCAGCTTATACGTCACCACGCCGACCTTCACATCATCACGATCCGGCAGGCCAAGATGCTCCTTGGGCGTGACATAACAGAGCATCGCCGTGCCATACCAGCCGATCTGCGCCGCGCCGATGCCCGACGTGATATGGTCGTAGCCCGGCGCAATGTCGGTGGTTAGCGGCCCGAGCGTGTAAAACGGCGCTTCGCCGCACACTTCGAGCTGCTTTTCCATATTCTCCTTGATCTTGTGCATCGGCACATGGCCCGGCCCTTCGATCATCACCTGCACGTCTTGCTTCCATGCGCGGTGGGTCAGCTCGCCCAGCGTGTACAGCTCGGCGAACTGCGCTTCGTCGTTTGCGTCGGCGATGGAGCCGGGGCGCAGGCCATCGCCCAGCGAATAGGCGATGTCATAGGTTTTCATGATCTCGGTGATGTCGTCGAAATGCTCGTAGAGGAAGCTTTCCTTATGATGCGCGAGGCACCATTTCGCCATGATGGAGCCGCCGCGCGACACGATGCCCGTCACGCGCTTGGCCGCGAGCGGCACATAGGGCAGGCGCACGCCCGCATGGATGGTGAAATAATCGACGCCCTGCTCGGCCTGCTCGATCAACGTGTCGCGGAAAATCTCCCATGTCAGCTCCTCGGCAATGCCGCCGACTTTCTCGAGCGCCTGATAGATCGGCACGGTGCCGATGGGGACGGGCGAGTTGCGGATGATCCACTCGCGCGTGTCGTGGATGTTGCGGCCCGTGGACAAATCCATCACCGTGTCCGCGCCCCAGCGGATCGACCAGACCATCTTGTCGACCTCGTTAGCGACATCGGACGCCACCGCGCTGTTGCCGATATTGGCGTTGATCTTCACGAGGAAATTCCGCCCGATCGCCATCGGCTCGGTTTCCGGGTGGTTGATATTGTTGGGGATGATCGCGCGGCCACGGGCGACTTCATCGCGCACAAACTCCGGCGTCACATAATCGGGGATGGACGCGCCATAGCTCTCGCCGTCGCGGATATATTCGGCCAGCTTCTCCCGCCCGAGATTCTCGCGCTCGGCGACATATTCCATCTCCGGCGTGATGATGCCTTTACGGGCATAATGCATCTGGGAGACGTTCATGCCCGCCTTCGCGCGCAGCGGGCGCTGGGTGACGTTGGGGAAGGGCTGCACCCCGCCGGAGCGATCCGGGCCGAGTTGGCCATTGTCTTCGGGCTTGAGATCGCGGCCGTCATACGCCTCGACATCGCCGCGATCCATGATCCAGTCGCGCCGCAGGTTCGGCAGGCCCGCCATGATGTCGATATGCGCCGCCGGGTCCGTATACGGCCCCGACGTATCATAGACCCGCAGCGATGGCTCGCCGCCTGCCAGATCAATCTCGCGCATCGCCACGCGAATGCCGCTGCCCGACTTCGCCGCCACATGCACCTTGCGCGAGCCGCGAATAGGGCCTGTGGTTACGCCAATCTCTGCTTTTGCGGGAATGTCTGCCATGAATAATCCTTCTGGTGCGAATATGAATAGGTTTGTGATGAATGAAGCGAGTGGGCTGTGGTTTTACAGCCGCATGGCTCCAGCGATAATGACGCCAATGCCGAAGAGCGCGGCGATGATGGCCCACATCCGGCCACCTCCGCGCATCAACGCGACACCGAAGCGGGCGAATATATCCGGCATGGCCAGCCACAGCACGCCTTCGAGCAGCGCGCCCAGCCCGACGATAGCAACGAGGATGGAGAGCCAGTCTGACGAATCATAGGGCATGGCCGCAAGAATCGCGAAGCCCAGAGAAAGGAGCACAAAACCGATGATGAATTGCAAGCCTTTGGACTGGCTGAGCTCCTGCATCATCTTCGCCCAGCTTCCCGGCAGGCGCAGCTCGCCGATAGCGGCTCCCAATGAATAGAGGCCAAGCACGATCACAAACCAGGCATTGGCATTAGCGAATATAGCCATGACACACTCCTCTCCTTGCAGCGTCAACGATGGGAATGAGGGCGGCTATCGGCATATCAACCGAGGTCCACTCCCTCCCTCCGCCGATACTAGTCGGTTCAGGTTCAGCGGGTCGCAAGCCGCAACGCCTGCCTCTCAGCCATTTTTGCCCGCCACCAAATATCGCGGCGGGAGCAGGCTCCCCGGGGAATGAAGGGAGGATAGGGTTTTATCCGCTGCGCGTAAAGCGGGGAATTGGCACACTTTATCTCAAAACGTATAGGCCGCGCCCAGTGCACCGAGCCATTGGTCGCGGCTGCCGGCGGTTTTGACTATGGGGGAGGCTGCATAGTCGCCTAATATGCGACCATAGCCGCCGACCGCGAAAAGCGCCCAGCCTTTGCGGATGTCGCCGGAGAGGGATTTGCCAGCCAGCAGATTGACGCTCATTTTCGAGAAGCCGGAGCTGTCGCCCGCGCCACTATAAGTCGCAAGGCCGCTGGCCGCGCTGCCCGCTGCATCAATGTCGTAATAGGTGCGGCCATAGCCTTTGCCGACATAATCGGCAGAGAGGGAGAGGCCGACCAAAGTGGTCTGCGAAAGGGGCGTCACATATTCGATGGCGGGGGTGATGACGGTGCTCTCATGCCCGTTCGCAACATCCTTCATGACAGAGACGCGGAAGGAGAGATTGTCATAGGCGCTGGTAATTACGCCTGTCTTGGCGATGCCACCCCAGACGCCCAGCTCTATCGCGGGATCAAGCTTGCCCAGCGCCTTGACGCGCGCGTCCTTGATGCGCCCGGTGCGGTTGAAGCGCGCGCTGATGATCGGGCCGAAACCGATGTCCCAGCCACCTTCGTCATCATTAGGCACGACATCGAGGTGCAGGTTGGTGCCGCGCGAGAAGAACGGCATGCCCGCCACCTTGCCGCGCACCAATATACCGGGTGTGATGTTATAATCATCCGAGCCTTCATAGCTTGGCGTCAGCCCCATGCCGACCGCAACGGTGATCTCGTTGCCGGAAGTTTCAGTGCTGGCGGGGGAGATATGATCCTGCGCATGAAGGAGCAACGGAGAACACATTGCCAGCGGGGCAGCAATTATAGCCATTATTTTAGTCATATATCCTCCAATGCCCACACCATAGCTACAATGCGTCAGAAACCGGAGGGGTTCCGGCAGGGTGTAGTATAAATGTAATATTACAGGAAATATTTGAGACGCACGACTTGTTTTACAGTGCCTTGTGCAACGGGAAAATGCACCTTGCTGAACGGCGGTGGCCCCATCATCAACTTGGGGTTGCGCGAAAAGCCAACGCCCTCACGCGGGATGCCGAGCATCGTATCAACCTTGGCATTGCCATTCTCGTCATGCAGCACCAGCAGCGCATAGTCGCCCGGTGCCAAGCCGCCAAAATGCAGCTGTGCATCGGCCTGCGCGGCGATGGTGACATGGTGCGCTGCCGGGTCCTTCTCGCACTTGGGGAAATAGTGCGGATCGCGGGTCAGGCAGGCGCGGATCATGCCTTTGGCGGAGCGTAATCCTTCAAACTGAACATCGACCCCACCCTTGGGCCGCTCAGCTTCCGGCTGCGGAACCGCTAGCGGATGGTCCGCCGCGCTCAACAGGATCAGCGAAGCGGCCAAGGCCGACATCCGTACCGCAGACCTTGTCCCAGAAGCGAAAATAGAGGCCATAATTTCCCTGATACATTTGGTGATGTTTCTGGTGGTGTGTCGCTGTTATCAGCCAGCGCCCCAATGGTCCATGAACGACTGCACGCGGGACCATCTCCCACCCCATATGATTGCTTATGCCCATGACCGTCATGATCGCGAGGACAACGCCAAGCGCGGCCACATGAACGGGAATGAGGAAAACAAGCGCGGGGATGACCACTGCGCCGGTCAGCGCTTCCCACGGATGAAAGCTCATCGCTGCCCATGCTGTGGGCGGGCGGCTTTCATGGTGCACGGCATGGGCCGCGCGAAACCACCAGGGGCGATGCATCAGCCGGTGCGTCCAGTAGAACCATGTGTCATGCGCCGCGAGATAAGCGAGGATCGAGATCGGCAGATACCAGAGCGGATAAACACTTATGTCCGTGTAAACCTGCGTCCAGCCATAGTCCCGCCATCCCCATGCGACGACGCCAGCGGGAACACCATAAATGGCGGCGGAAGCCAGACTCCAGAGTATCTCGCGCCTGATCTGCCCGCTTTGCCCCATATAGAGGCCGGGGCGTTTGAGGTGGGTCGCCCATGCGAATGCGCCACTGGTAACGAGATAGCGCACCGCGACAATGACACTCATCGCGAGTGCGGAAAGCACAATCGCCTGCGCCGCAGAGGGCGCTAATGCGGCCATCGCTCAATCGTCACATGCACGAGGCGCGGCAGAGCGCGTAACGCCGCGCGCAACCGGGCGATGTCGCTATCTTCCACTGTCACGCTCACTATCGCCGCATGCGCCTGTGGTCCGATGCGCCACACATGGAGGTCAGCAATAATCGCGCCCTCCTGCTCCGCTAATGTCTTGATCGTCCCGGCCAGTTCCGGCTCGGCAGTATCGAGCAATATCGACGATGTGTCCTTCATCAGGCTCCACGCCCAGCGCGCGATGATGATCGCGCCGACAATGCCTATTACCGGATCGAGCCACACCCAGCCCAAATAACGTCCGGCGAGCAAGGCAGCGATTGCCGCGACAGACGTCAGCGCGTCGGCCAATACATGGAGATAGGCGGCGCGCAGATTATTGTCGCTATGGCCGTGCTCATGCGAGCTTTCATGGCCATGGCTATGCCCATGCGCATGACCTCCATGCCCATGAGTGTGGCCGTGCTCATGCCCTTCACCCATCAACAACCACGCGCTCAACAGGTTTACGACCAGTCCGATCACCGCCACAACGGTCGCATCGGCAAAATCGACCTGATGTGGATCCCATAACCGCTGTGCAGATTCCGCCGCAATACCCAGCGATGCCAGTCCCAGCATGATCGCCGAGGCAAACCCGGCCAGATCTCCCACTTTGCCCGTACCGAAAGTGAAGCGGGCATTGTGCGCATGTTTGCGCGCATAGGCATAGGCAAAGGCCGCGATCAGCAGCGCACCGGCATGGGTCGCCATATGAAAGCCATCGGCGAGCAGTGCCATTGAGCCGGTCATCCAGCCTGCCACTATCTCGACGACCATAGTGATCGCCGTCAGCGCAATCACCCAATGGGTGCGCCGCGCGTTGCTGTCATGTGTCTCGGGCAGATACACATGATCGAAATAATGCTGATGCTCATGGTCTGGCAGATCGGTCATGCCGCATGATTATGCTGTGGCAGGGGTGCGCGTCAACGACGGGCTATCGCCACACGCAGAGCAGCGCTAAGACAGGCTGGTGAGCAACAGACACCTACCCGATCATGATAATGACATCGCCATTGCCGGCGCAGGGCTTGCTGGCGGTCTGATCGCACTGGCGCTGATTGCGCGCCATCCGGGCATTCGGCTGATTCTGATCGACAGCGCTGACCGCGCGGGCGGCAATCATATATGGAGCTTCTTCGACAGCGATGTGAACGACGAAGGCCGCGCCCTGCTCGCGCCTTTGGTGACGCATCGCTGGAAAAGCGGCCATCAGCTGCGCTTCCCCGGCTATGATCGCGCCATTGACATTCCCTATAACAGCATCACATCCAGCCAGTTCGACGCGCATATGCGCACGATATTGGCTGACAGGCTGAGGCTGAACGAATCGGTGAAGGCGCTCTCCCCAGAGCAAATCATAGTAGCAAACGGAAAGCGTATAACCGCAAGGGCGGTAATTGATGCGCGCGGTTTCTTGCCAGAAATTTACGACAAACCGGACGGAACTAAAACCACAGATACGCATTACAGTGCATGTGACCCGGCACCACATTCTCCATATGGAGGATATAGTGCCAATGACCCGGCGCCTTCGGACGTCGGGTCTTTTTTGCGCGTGAGCGGGCAGCATCCAACCACATATGTCGGCCCTTATGCCAATCCACTGCCCGCATTGTCCTGTGGCTGGCAAAAATTTGTTGGCCAGGCTCTCCGCCTGTCCGCGCCGCATCATCTGGATCGCCCGGTCATCATGGATGCTCGCGTTGACCAGCATGACGGCTATCGCTTTGTGTATGCCCTCCCCACAGGGCCGCAAGAGATATTCGTTGAAGACACATATTATACCGATGGGCCACAGCTTGATGTCCCCGCCATCCGGGCGCGCATTGCTCGCTATGCAGCAGCGCAAGGCTGGCAGGTTGAAGCCGTGGCGCATGAAGAAACCGGTGTGTTGCCTGTCGTAAAAAGCGGTGATTTCGGAAATTTCTGGCCCAGAAACGATATAGTAGCGCGCGCGGGGGTACGCGCCGGGCTGTTTCACCCCACCACCGGCTATTCGCTGCCCATGGCAGTGGAATTCGCCCTCGCATTAGCCGACAATATGCCGATGGATGGCGCGACGCTTGCCACATGGGCACGCAACCGGGCCGCACAACATTGGCGCAATGGCGGCTATTATCGGCTGCTCGACACCATGCTCTTCGATGCCGCCCCGGCAGAGGAACGCTATCGCATTTTCGAGCGCTTCTATCGGCTACCCGAGCCGCTTGTCATGCGCTTCTATGCAGGACGCTCCAGCTTCGCCGATAAAATCCGTATCTTGTGCGGCAAGCCTCCAGTGCGCATAAGGGCCGCGATGCAGGCAATCATGAAAAGAAAAGGCGCATGACGCAGGCAGATGAACCGGCCAGAGGGCCACGGACAGACAGCAAAAGCGCAATCGTCATTGGCGCGGGCTTTGGCGGGCTGGCGCTGGCCATTCGCCTGCAATCAGCTGGCATCGCCACGACAATCATCGAAGCGCGCGACAAGCCGGGTGGGCGCGCCTATTTCTGGCAGAAGGACGGCTTCACCTTTGACGCTGGCCCGACCGTCATCACCGACCCCGATTGCCTCAAGGAATTATGGCAACTCTCCGGACAGGATATGGCGCAGGATGTCACGCTCGATCCGGTCATGCCTTTTTACCGTCTCAACTGGTCCGACGGCACCAATTTCGATTATAGCAATGACGACCGCGCGCTGCGGCAGGAGATTGCCAAGCTCGATGCCGGTGATCTGGCCGGCTATGAGCGTTTTCTCGACTATAGCGCCGGGGTTTATCGCGAAGGCTATGAAAAACTGGGCCATGTCGCTTTTCCCGACTTTGCCTCGATGATCAAGGCGGCGCCAGCGCTCGCGCAATATCAGGCATGGCGCTCGGTCTATTCAATGGTTTCCAGTTTTGTGAAAAACGAGAAGCTGCGCGAGGCTTTGAGCTTTCATACATTGCTCGTCGGCGGCAACCCGATGACGACAAGTGCTATTTATGCGCTGATCCACAAGCTGGAGAAAGACGGTGGCGTCTGGTTCGCGCGGGGCGGCACCAACCGGCTCGTGGCAGCCATGGTGGCGCAGTTCGAACGCATTGGTGGCACACTGCGTCTGGGCGATCCTGTCGCGCAGATCGAGACGATTGGCGACCGGGCAACGGCGGTCGTCACCCAGAGCGGATGGCGCGGCGAGGCGGACAGCATCGCCAGCAATGCCGACCTGATGCACAGCTATCGCGATCTGCTCAGCGGCCATGCACGCGGGCGACGGCAGGGCGAAAAACTGGCGCGCAAGCGCTGGTCGCCCAGCCTGTTCGTGCTGCATTTCGGTATCAAGGGCACATGGCCGGGCATCCCGCATCATATGATCCTGTTCGGCCCGCGCTATAAAGAGCTACTGACTGATATATATCAGCATGGTGTGCTCTCCGCCGATTTCTCGCTCTATCTGCACCACCCGACCGTGACGGACCCCGGCATGGCGCCAGAGGGGCATTCTACTTTTTATGCGCTCGCGCCCGTGCCGCATATGGGCAAGCTGCCGATCGACTGGGAGGTCGAAGGGCCGCGCTATGCCGAGCGTATATTGGATGAGATCGAGCGGCGGCTGATCCCCGACATTCGCTCGCGCATCGTCACGCAATTTCATTATGCGCCGCCCGATTTCGCTACAGATCTGGCCGCGCATATGGGCAGCGCCTTCAGCCTCGAACCGCTGTTGACGCAAAGCGCATATTTCCGCACGCATAATCGCGATGATGTCATACCCAACCTCTATATGGTCGGCGCGGGCACGCATCCTGGCGCAGGCATCCCCGGCGTTGTGGGCAGCGCGAAAGCAACCGCCAGGCTGATGCTGGAGGACCTGGGAATCCAATGAAACGCATTGCGGTATATTGCGGATCGGCCACCCCGGCAGACCCGGTGTATATGGAATGCGCCCGCACAGTCGGCAAAGAGTTGGCACAACGCGGTATAGGCGTTGTCTATGGCGGCGGGCGCATGGGCCTGATGGGCGCTGTTGCCGACGCCGCATTGGCAGCGGGCGGCGAAGTGATCGGCGTGATCCCGACCGTGATGGTGCAACCCGAAGTCGCGCATGATGGCTGCACCCGCCTCGAAATTGTGCAGACCATGCATGAACGCAAGGCGCGCTTCACCGATTTGTCAGATGGCTTCCTGACACTCCCCGGCGGGGTCGGTACGATGGACGAGCTGTGGGAGGCAGTAAGCTGGGCGCAGATCGGCTATCATAACAAGCCCATCGGACTGCTCAATATTGCGGGCTATTATGACGGGCTTGTCGCGTTTCTGAAGCATATGACGCAGGTGGGCTTTGTGCGCAGCGAACATGCGGAAATGATTGTTCATGATAATAGTCTGGCGTCTTTGCTGGAGCGTATGGCGAGGCATACACCTCATCGCGCGCTGTTCCCGGTTAGCCGGGATGACCTGTGACCAGTCGCGGCATTCTTGTTGAGCATGCCCGGACAAGCATTGCGAATGGCAGCAAGAGCTTTGCTACCGCAAGCCTGCTGTTCGACCGGCAAACCCGCGAGCGGGCATGGCTGCTCTATAGCTGGTGCCGTAAATGCGACGATATTGCTGATGGGCAGGATCATGGCGGCGCTTTGTCGCAAGTCGAAGATGCACAGGCACGCATGGCCGAGATGCGCGCCAAGACACAGGCCGCACTGGAAGGACGAGAAACCGGAGACCCCGCTTTTGATGGGCTGGGCGTGGTGGCAGCAGAAGCCGGCATTCCCCACCGCTTTGCGCATGACCTGATCGATGGCTTTGCGCTCGATGCGCAAGGCTGGCGACCGCAAACCACCGACGATCTGCTGCGCTATTGCTATCATGTCGCGGGCGCCGTCGGGCTGATGATGGCTGTGGTCATGGGCGTATCCCCAAAGGATGAAGCCGTGCTGGAGCGCGCCTGTGATCTGGGCCTTGCTTTCCAGCTCGCCAACATCGCACGCGACATAAGCGAGGACGCGCAGGCAAGGCGATGCTATATTCCAACCGACTGGCTCGAAGAACATGCGCTGACGGCAGACAGCCTGTTCACACCACAAAACCGTCCCAAAATGAGACATATTGGTGCGCGCTTCGCCGGCATGGCAGAAGAATATGAAGCCAGTGCACGCATGGGCGCCGCTGCTTTGCCCTTCCGGTCTGCCTGGGCCATATTGGCCGCCGCCGGCATTTATGGCGATATTGCACGACAGGTCACGATCCGCGGAGAGGCCGCATGGGACCAGCGCGTGATTACAGGCAAGGCAGCCAAGCTGAAGTGGGTAATACGCGCATGGGGTCAGGCGTTATTCCGCAGCTCTTTCCGCCATGATCGCATCATGAGGCCAGCTCATTTATGGCGCCGGAACACTCTGACGTATCGATAAAGTTTCCGATCACCATGCAACTGCATTATTCACGAAATTGCGAAAGCCCCCAGTCCAGAAACTCTCGATAAACCTGCGCAACCTCGGTCGCAGATTCCCTATAGGCTTTCGGGTCTTCATCAAGCCGGACCGCAGGCCATGACCCCTGATGGAAACCGATCCTACTCCGCAAATGCGCCAGCCGTTTGCCAAAATCACGGGCCAGTGCCAGGTCTATGGTGTCGCCTGGCGCGTCCTTAATCAAAGTTTCCAAATCGAGAAGCTGCCGCGACAATATGCGCCGTGCGGCTACGAGGTCATGCTTGCGCGCGGCGTCATTGCGCTGTCCAATATCAATAAATCGCTGATAGGTTTCCCTCAACAGCGAAAATTGCTGTGTGACTGCCCCCAATCAAGCCTCCCGTTATTTCTTATGCGGCCATCTTATGAATCCGTCATCAGGAATCCACTAAATAATTAATAACACACCATTTTTTCTGTGTCATTTTGATTCACAACCGATAAAATTACGGCTTGCAACCCAGCTATCGGTGCATCTTGGATTGTTTCGTTTGCGCTGCACTGCAAAATAAGCTAATGGCCGCGGCCAGCATTTTCCTCAAAAAGAGCAGACATTCATGAGCCTCCGCAATGTGGCCATCATCGCGCACGTCGATCATGGCAAAACCACGCTGGTTGACCAGCTTTTCCGCCAATCCGGCACCTTCCGCGACAATCAGCGCGTCGAAGAGCGCGCAATGGACAGCAACGATCTTGAAAAAGAGCGCGGCATCACGATTCTGGCCAAGCCGACTTCGGTCGAATGGGCGCCTCCCGGTGGTGGCGAATCCGTTCGTATCAATATCGTCGATACGCCGGGCCATGCCGACTTTGGTGGCGAAGTAGAGCGCATCCTTTCGATGGTCGATGGCGTTATCCTGCTGGTAGACAGCTCGGAAGGCGCGATGCCGCAAACCAAGTTCGTCACCGGCAAGGCGCTGGCGCTGGGCCTCAAGCCTATTGTCGTTGTCAACAAGGTCGACCGTCCCGATGAACGCATTCAGGAAGTGCTGGACGAAGTGTTTGACCTGTTCGTTTCGCTCGAAGCAACCGACGAACAGCTCGATTTCCCGGTACTCTATGCCTCGGGTCGCAATGGCTATGCCAGCGAGGATCCGGATCGGCGCGAAGGCACGCTGATTCCGCTGTTCGAGAAAATCGTCGATCATGTGCCGCCACCAGCGCTTGATGTCGATGCGCCCTTCACCTTTCTGGTGACGTTGCTCGACCGTGATAACTTCCTCGGTCGCATCCTCACCGGCCGTGTGACCTCAGGCACGCTCAAGGTCAATCAGCCAATCCATGCGCTTGATATGGATGGCAAGGTGATAGAGACCGGACGCGCTTCCAAGATCATGTCGTTTCAGGGGCTGGACCGCGTTCCCGTCGACAGCGCACAGGCGGGTGACATCATCAGCCTTGCCGGACTGACCGTCGCCACCGTCTCCAACACCATCGCCGATACGTCAGTGTCGGTGCCCATTCAGGCACAGCCCATTGACCCGCCAACGCTTTCCATGCGCTTTGCGGTCAATGACTCGCCAATGGCGGGCCGCGAAGGCGACAAGGTGACGAGTCGTATGATCCGCGACCGGCTGTTCCGTGAAGCTGAAAGCAATGTCGCCATCAAGGTGACCGAAGCCGCCGACAAGGACAGCTTCGAGGTCGCCGGACGTGGCGAACTTCAGCTTGGCGTCGTTATCGAGACCATGCGCCGCGAAGGCTTTGAGCTGGGCATTTCTCGCCCGCGCGTGCTGTTTCAGGACGGACCGAACGGCAAGGAAGAACCCTATGAGACCGTTATCATCGACGTGGATGATGAGCATAGCGGCACAGTCGTCGAGAAAATGGCGACCCGCAAGGCCGAGATGACCGACATGCGCCCGTCGGGCGGTGGCAAGACACGTAT
>Ga0209273_10001251_pt1 | contig 24038 bp, 26 predicted proteins | sample tdAd471_FD_187126 | JGI IMG/M metagenome (GOLD analysis project Ga0209273, IMG submission 187126) | Marine sediment microbial communities from the Atlantic coast under amendment with organic carbon and nitrate - tdAd47.1 (SPAdes)... | ecosystem: Environmental > Aquatic > Marine > Coastal >...
TGCATCAGAGCCGTCGGGCACGATTTCGATCTCGATCTCGTCCTTGTTGTCGACGATCTCGCCGACAACGTAGGTCACGACCTTCTCAACAATTTCACCACTCATGCTTCGTCCTTTTCGGTTTCGTCAGCGGCGACCGCCGATGCATCATCAGAGGATGACGAGTCAACCGTGTGAATGTCGCCCTTCGCCACCTTGAATTGGGTCCAAGCACCAGAGATCTCAAGGAGCTTCTTCGCACGTTCCGTCGGCTGTGCACCGGTACGGAGCCAGTAGAGGGCTCGCTCGTTGTCAATCTTGACAAGTGATGGCTCGTGCTTTGGGTCGTAGATGCCGAGCTGCTCGATGTACTTGCCGTCACGGGGCTTGCGCGAATCCATCACGACGACGCGATACGTCGGCTGCTTCTTCTTGCCAAGCCGCGTCAGGCGGATCTTGGTTGCCATCTCAGGTCACCTCTTCTTCGTTGTGCGTGGCATACCCGGCATATTGAGTCCAGGGATGGGGCTCTTCCCACCGGCCATTGCCTTCATCATCTTTTGTGCTTGCGAGAACTGTTTGAGGACGCCGTTGACATCCTGCGGCCTGGTCCCGGACCCTGCCGCGATTCGGCGTTTGCGGCTGCCGGTGATCGTCTTCGGATTCCGTCGCTCCCCTGGGGTCATCGACCGAATGATCGCCTCGACGCGGGCGAGATGACTCTCGTCCACCTGGACATCGCGCAGGGCCGAACCTGCGCCCGGGAGCATACCAACCAGCTGTTGCAATGGGCCCATCTTCTTGATCTGTTGGAACTGTTCGAGGAAGTCTTCTAAGTCAAACGAGGCGTCCAGCATCTTCTTCGCAGCCCGTTCAGCTTCGGCTTCGTCGAAGTTCTGTTCCGCCTTCTCAATAAGCGACATCACATCGCCCATACCGAGAATCCGCGAGGCCATTCGGTCAGGGTGAAACACATCGAGACCGTCGATTGTCTCCCCTGTTCCGACGAACTTGATCGGGACCCCAGTCACTTCTCGTGCCGAGATAGCCGCACCACCTCTGGCGTCACCGTCAATCTTGGTCATAATCAGACCCGTTATATCGGTGTACTCAGCGAACCCCGTCGCAACGTTGACAGCTTCCTGACCTGTCATCGCGTCAACGACAAGCAACGTCTCGTCTGGGTTCGAGACCTTCTTGACGGCAGCGAGTTCCTTCATGAGATCGGTGTCAATCTGGATTCGGCCTGCTGTGTCAATGATGATCACATTGGCTGATTCATCCCTGGACGCTTTGAGGGCGGCCTTCACAACCTTTGGCGCGGTCGATGCCCTGTCTGCATAGACGGGTACGCCAATCTGTCTGCCGAGTTGCTCAAGCTGATCGATGGCAGCGGGTCGTTGGAGGTCGGCAGCCACAAGCATCGGGCGCTTGCCCTTGCCCTTCAAGTGTTTCGCGAGCTTTGCGGCAGTTGTTGTCTTGCCCGATCCCTGAAGGCCCGCCATGAGGATGATCAGCGGAGGAGCGGCCGGACGGATCAGCGGTGCAGCCTCCTCGCCGAGCGTGACGATGAGTTCCTCATGAACAATCTTGATGACCTGTTGACCTGGAGTCAGACTCTTCGTGACCTCGGCACCGACAGCTCGAGCACGAACCCGACCGATAAAGGACTTGACGACATTGAGGTTGACATCGGCTTCGAGCAGAGCAAGGCGCACCTCGCGGAGCGCTGCATTGACGTCGTCTTCGGTAAGCCTGCCCTTGCTGCGGAGCTTTCCAAAGACGTCGCCGAGACGGTTGCTGAGTGAGTCGAACATCGATTGCAAGTGTACGGACGGAACGAACTCAGCTTTGTCTCAGCGCAGCCGCCCTGTTGGGCAGGGATACGGCTTCCCCTACTTTCGGTCCTTGTATGCGTTCTCGGTATCGCCGAAACGATGGATTAGTCCGTGCGGAGTCGTTCACGCCGGTCAAATAGCAGCATGACCACCAGACCGACCATGAGAAGCACCGTCGGAAGCAGCAGGCTTTGGGCGCTCTCAAAGATTGTCCGGAGGAGTATCTCCGCCACGATAACCGGAGACAGAACGGCAGTCACGACCTGAGGAGGGACGACGACCGATATCTGATGAGCGAGACTGTTCGCGGTCGTGGGCATGCTGGATGCCGGCGACGAAGCCCGAGACGCTGTCCGCGTCCAGTTGACGGGGGCGACCGTCGTCTCAGCAAGAATCGATGCTTTCGGGTCGGTGCCGCCTCCATCACCAGCGATGCCATTGCCGTCGTTCGGGCCCTGACCCTTCGGGGACTTACCCGGTTTGTCGTCGCCCCCTGCCGCAGCGCCGCCGGGCGCGGCGATCGTGGTCGTGGTGGTCGTCGTTGAAGTTGGCGGTGCACCCTCTGCAACGATTGCGGCGATCTGTTGCGACGCTCCGTCGTATCTGCGTTCAACGGCCGTCCTCGCTTTCTTGGCAGCGTTCTCGATCGGCTTTCGATTGTCGGCGTCGACGGCAGCATCGATTGAGGCCAGCGCTGTGGAACGAATTCTGTCGACGTCACTCTGTGCGGCGTTGGCGAGCGCAGCTACCTCGCCGTCGGACGTTGTCCAAGATGCCGCGTCGCTCAGGGCTGTCACTACGTCATCCATCTCAGACCCGGCAGACGAGGCAATCTTCTGCAGATCACCCGGGGACGCTGCGGCGGCGCCGGTGGGAAGAAGCGGCACGACGAAGGCAAGGCAGCACAGCACCGCCACCGTCCAATCCCGAACCCGAAAACGTTCCATATATCGTTATCGGACCACACGGCCGTTCTCTGAAGTGTCTCAAGCAGAAATGAGGGCAAGCCGATGACACACCATGAACATCGTGAAAGCCCCGCGTCCGAACCGCACCGTGATGACTGTGGTCGCTCTCGGCATGGTTGTTCTTGCAGCGGCCGCCGGTCTTTCGCTTGTGCAGTCGATTGTCGCTGACGAATCAACGGCAACCGTCGCGCGAGAAGCACAAATCGCGATCGGTGCCGAGAGCACCCTGAGCTCTGCAGCTGCAGCGCGAAACGCAATCGTTCAGGCCGCCATAGTGGTCGGGGCCACGGATCAGGGAATCGTCGACATCGACCAGTTCGTCGAAATCGAAACACTGGTTCGAACGACACTCTCCGACTTCTCAGCCCGGTCGCGTATGCTCGCGGATCGACTCGAAACCCGGCAAGCTACTGCAGTTTCCGGGGCTGCGGCAGTCTACGTGCGGGCCACATTCGAGGCACTCGCAGCAATCTTGGACACCGAGGTCGAATTCTCTGTTGCGACAGACGGTGCCAGCCATAGCGCGGCGCTCGCATTGGTCAACCAGACGGTCGTTTCGGTACGCGACAGCCGAGTCGAGGAAGTCCTGTTGGCAGGGGAAGCCGTTGGATCGGCTGCAGACGCGGTCAGATTCCTCGTCATCTTCGTTGTCCCGCTCGCCGCCATGATCGCGTTTCGGCGATCTCTCCGCAAGCGACGGGAGCACGATCGGCTCGCTCTCGAGTTGGCACACCAGAAGGATGTGATTTCAGCAAAGGACCAATTCATTGCCAGCCTGTCGCATGAGCTTCGCACTCCATTGACGAGTATCTACGGATTCGCCCATCTTCTCAGTGAGACGGCAACGAGCGACGAAGACTCCAGTGTGGCGGACCTCATCATCGAGGAGAGTGCACAGCTCGGACGCATGGTGGACGATCTCATTACGGCCGGTCAGATCGATGCATCCGGATTGGTGTATGCGTTCGCCGACGTTTCGGTAGCCGAGGCGTTGCATCATGTGCTTGCAACGAATCCGCCTTCCCAGTCCGAGGTCACATCTGACGTGGGGCGCATCACCGTCAAGGCAGACCGGCAGCGGCTAGAGCACGTGCTCACCAATCTCATTGCCAACGCCGACAGCCATGGAGGAAACCGCATCGACGTCACCGCTATTGAGGCTGGAACTGAGGTAAGGCTGCGAGTCACTGACGACGGGGCTGGCCTCGACGCCGCCAGGGCTGAGTCACTCTTTGAGAAGTACGTTCACCGCGGTGAGGCGCCGCTGCTGACAGGGACAATCGGAATGGGACTCTCGGTAGCCGCTGCGCTCGTCGACGGGATGGATGGAACTCTCACCTATCACCGAATTGACGAACACACCATTTTCGAAGTGACGCTCCCTGCGACGGCTCGTGACGAGCACGAATCGCATTCCGCGCCCGAACCCCTCTCCTTAGGTGCCCAAACGGTCGGATCGACGCCGACCTGACAGAGCGTCAGGACTATGGGCGCACGTGGGCTCGCAATATCAGATGGGGACGCCCGCCTGCCATCATGCGCTCGCCCCTACGCCTCACCACCGACAGGTCAGTGACGGCGTGGAAGCTACTCCGCGAGAGTTTGGGGCACGGTTCGCATGATCAGGAATCCTCCGACAGCGGCGGTTGCGCCGGAGGCGACAACGACGGCGCCCCAGAACGGCGCCGCATACGCATCCGGATGAGGCCTGATATCGACCTCGAAACCATGAGTCAGGTATCGTCAGCACATGAATCTCACAGTGATCGATCACCCACTCACTCGCCACTACCTGACCGTGCTTCGAGACAAGAACACCTCTCCCCCACAGTTCAGGGAAGCGGCTAGGGGCCTCACCTTCACCCTCGTTCTCGAGGCGACCAAGCGGATACCCCTCGAAGAATTCGATGTCGAGACGCCGATGGAGACAACGACCGGGTATCGCGTGTCGAACGTTGTCGCCGTCCCTGTTCTCCGCGCTGGTCTTGGGATGCTGAACGCGGTCCTCGAAACCATCCCGAATGTGAAGGTGGGCTTCGCTGGGGTCGCTCGTGACGAGGCAACGGCACTCCCCCAGGAGTACTACTCAAAGCTGCCAGATCTGTCCGATGCGACAGTGTTGATCTGTGAGCCAATGCTGGCAACCGGAGGGTCGCTGAGTTGGGCAGTCGACAAGGTCAAGTCTTCAGGCGCCACCAATGTCACTGCGCTGTGCGTGGTCACCGCTCCGCCGGGAGTCAAGAAGATGTATGAGGATCATCCCGACGTCCAGATTGTGACCGCCTCGCACGACAGGGAACTCGACGAGAACTTCTACATCGTGCCGGGTCTCGGAGACATGGGCGATCGACTTTTCGGGACACTGTGACCCCCGCAGACGACGCGTTTACCGAGGCTGTACTCCTCGTCATCGACGAAATACCTGCGGGCGTCGTCACCACTTACGGCGAAGTGGCCGCAGAGGCGGGATTTCCCGGAGCGGCCAGAGCCGTCGGCAACCTTCTTCGCACGACACCCGGATTACCGTGGTGGAGAGTGATCGCTTCGACGGGTCGGCTTGTGCCAGGCCTTGAACGAGAGCATGCCCAACGCCTCAGGGCCGAAGGCGTGAGCATCACGAACGGGAAAGTCCGGATTGCGCAGTAGCGGGAGGCAATAGCAAATGAGCTATTCAATGGTTGAACTCATCACAGCCAAGCGCGACGGTGAAGAGCTTGAACCGGACGCTTTGCGTTGGATCATCGCCGAGTACACCGCCGACCGCATCCCCGATTATCAACTCTCTGCGTTCCTCATGGCAACAATCTTCAGGGGCATGACTCAAGCCGAGCTCGCCCCGTGGACAGAGGCCATGCTGGGGTCAGGCGACGTGCTTGACCTTTCCTACATCAGTAAGCCAAAAGTCGATAAGCACTCGACTGGCGGTGTTGGGGACAAGATCTCCATCCCCCTTGCCCCGATCGCCGCCTCATGCGGTTTAGCCGTTCCCATGATGTCCGGCCGCGGGCTAGGCCATACCGGCGGAACCCTCGACAAGCTCGAGGCGATTCCAGGATTCTCGAGCCATGTCGAACCAGCCGCCTTCGCCTCTCAGCTTCAAGATATCGGCGTGGTGATGATCGGTGCCACGGAACGGTTGGTCCCCGCAGACCAACGAATCTATGCACTACGCGACGCGACAGGAACCGTGCCTTCCGTTCCGCTCATCTCCTCGTCGATCATGTCGAAGAAGCTTGCCGAAGACCTCGACGGATTACTTCTCGATGTCAAGGTCGGAAGCGGTGCTTTCCACAGGTCGTACGCGGAGGCCGTTGAACTCGCGTCGACAATGGTTGGGATCGGAAGTGCTCACAACACACCGGTGACAGCCATCCTCACGAACATGGAACAGCCGCTCGGAAACGCCGTCGGGAACGCAAACGAGATCGCCGAATCGGTGCTCGTTCTCCGCGGCGAGGGCCCGCCCGACGTCGTCGCACTCACTCGTGCATTCGCGATCGAAATGCTCCGAATTGCTGGTGAAACGGACGCCTCCGTGGCCGCTTCCCGGGTTGATCGCGCTATCGACTCGGGCGCCGCATACGATGTGTTCTTGAAACTCGTGGAACGCCAAGGCGGAGACGTGGCCGCCATCGAAGACCTATCAAGGCTGCCTTCGTCGCGCCAAACCCATGTGATGACTGCGTCGAGAGACGGCTTTGTGGCACGATGCGACGCTTACCGGGTAGGAGTCGCAGCTGTCCGCCTCGGAGCAGGCAGAGCGACAAAGGCGGACATCATCGACCCCGGTGTCGGATTCAATATCCTGGTCACAGTCGGTGACGAAGTTGTAGAGGGTCAGCCACTCGTAGAGATTGCGTTCGAGTCCGAGAGCCGGCTCCGAAGGTGTCTCGAGATTCTGGACAATGCTTTTGAGATCTCGGACGATTTCGTTGGACCGCTTGACCTGATCCTTGGAGAAATTCGATGAACTACCACACACTCATGGCCGCTGCAGCGACCATTCGCTCGAGAACTGGCATCGAGACCCACGACGCTGCGGTTGTCCTCGGATCGGGACTCGGGTCGTACGCTGGCACGATCCCTGGATCAATCGAGATTCCGTACAGAGATATTGCGGGCTTCCCCGTCCCCAAGGTCGTTGGCCATTCGGGGAGCTTGTTCTCCGCCCCTGTCGGCGATAAGCGCGTACTCCTCTTCTCGGGTCGGGCCCATACCTACGAAGGCTGGCCCATGGAGGACGTGGTCTTCGGAGTACGGGCAGCTGTCTCATGTGGGGCGAAGCGGATCCTTCTCACGAATGCGGCGGGTGGGGTGCGCAGTGACCTGTCGGCTGGCGACCTCGTAATCATCTCAGACCACCTGAATCTCACCGGGCGCAATCCTCTCGTCGGCCAGAACGACGATCGACTCGGACCACGCTTCCCCGACATGACAAACGTCTACAGCCCACCGCTCCGAGCAGAGCTTGCGGACATCTTTACCGACGTCGGCATCGCTCCTCACGAAGGTGTGTACGCATGGTTCCTCGGCCCGACGTATGAGACGCCAGCTGAAGTCCAAATGGCGAAGGCGATGGGGGCCGACCTCGTCGGCATGTCGACCGCTCCCGAAGCGATTGCCATCAGGCACATGGGCGCTGAGGTCGTCGGCATATCGCTCGTGACGAACCTTGCGGCAGGGATTTCACCGACGCCGCTTTCACATGAGGAAGTGACTGAGGCGGCGGAGGCCGCTCGGGCGACCTTCACGAACATCGTCGACCGCTTCCTGCCGACGTTGGTTGCAGCGGATACCGAGTGAACGTCGGTTTACACCAAGGCCGCTGGCGTTCGTAACATGCGGTCTCAAGTTCACCGAACTTTTTGCGACCGATTTCAAAGGAGTGGCAGGACATGAACATCGCTGTCTGCGTAAAGCAGATTCCGGATCCGGCGACGCCGTACCAACTCGACGCCGAAAACCACTGGGTCATCCGTCCCGAGGACCAAGTTCTCGATGACACAGACCGCTCCGGTGTGGAGATCGCATTGCAGCTTGCTGAAGCCACCGAGGGCACCGTAACGCTGTTCTCAATGTCCCCATCTGGTTCGCTGCAAGGCATCCGCCAGGCACTCGCGATGGGAGCCGACAGGGCCGTGATCGTCGACGATCCTTCGCTCAAGGGTGCCGACGCACTAACGACCGCACGGGTTCTTGCAGCAGCAATGGAAAAGGAGGGATTCGATCTGGTGGTTGCAGGCACGGAATCCACCGACGGCTACTCAGGTGTCATGCCCCAGATGATGTCGCAGATCCTCGACGTACCTTGCCTTTCATTCGCACGCAAGGTCGAGGCGGTCGATGGGGCCGTATCGATTGAACGCCAAACCGCAGACGGCTACGACGTGGTCACGGCGCCGGTTCCTGCCCTCGTTACCGTGACAGCTGGGATCGAGCCTCGCTATCCGACTTTCAAGGGGATTATGCAGGCGAAGTCGAAGCCCGTCACCACGTTCACGGCCGCAGATCTTGGGGTCGGAAACGTCCAAGCTCAGACCATCCGGTCCGTCGAGCCGGTGGCCTCACGGGCCGCTGGTGAGATCATCGAGGACGATGGCGAAGGCCACGTCAAGATCGTGGAACTTCTCGAACAAGTCAAGGTGGTGTGACATGACCGTATGGGTATTCGCAGAATCAGCAGACGGTGCCGTCGCAGAAGGTTCGCTCGAACTTGTCACCAAGGCGCGCGCCCTCGGCGACGTCAATGTCTTCCTGGTCGGGCCATCCGCTGATGGAGCCGTTGCAGCCTTCGGGGAATACGGTGCGTCCTCGGTGCACCACCTCGACACAGGGGACAACCTGCCGTCGGGGCCAGCGGCAGCAGCTCTCGCACCACTCGTTGGCGAAGCCGACGCAGTTCTTTTCGGGACGGGAAACACGGATCGCGATGTGGCTGGTCGCGTCGCCGCACTCCTCGGTCTTCCTGTCGTTTCCAACGCGCTTGACCTCTCGATCGATGGTGAGGTCGCTGTGCACTCCGAAATCCTCGGAGGAACGCTTGGGGTTACCACTGTCGTATCAGACGCCAGACCCGCTCTCATCGTCACGCGACCGAAGGCGTTTGTCGCCGAACCAAACGGCGGGGCACCAGCGATGCTGAGCACCATCTCAGTTCCTGAATCAGGACGTGCAGCGAGTGCCATTGTCACAGAGCGTCATGTCGAGGCGTCTGACGGGCCCTCGCTCGAGGCAGCAAAAGTGATTGTGTCAGGGGGTCGCGGGCTTGGGGGTGCCGACAAGTTCGACATGATGGACGAACTCGCCGGACTTCTCGGAGGTGCGGTGGGCGGAACACGCGCCGTCGTAGACGCTGGGTGGGTGCCGTACTCGTACCAGGTGGGACAGACGGGTAAGACCGTCAAGCCTGACGTCTACATCGCCTGCGGGATTTCCGGGGCGATGCAACACATCGTTGGCATGAAGGGATCATCCACGATCATTGCGATCAACAAGGATCCGGATGCACCGATCTTCGCCCTCGCCGACCTTGGCGTTGTGGGCGATGTTCACAACGTTGTTCCAAAGCTGATTGAGGCCCTCAAGGCCCGATAGCCAGTACCCGCACCACTGCAAAGGTTCGTCTAGCGTCGGCCAAAATGAAAGGGTGATCATGGTCGTACAGAAGAACTCACAGGGTTGGTACCGCGTGACAACGTCCATCGACATTGCCGCCCCGAGTGATGTGGTCTGGGAAACCCTCACCGATTGGGATCATTTGTCCGATTGGAGCTCGACTTTTCTGTCCCTCGATGGCGACTTCAGCGACGGCGGACAGGTCACGGTGTCATTCCGATTGATGGGGATGACACGCCGTTTCACCCACACCCTGGCCGACTTCGTGCCGGGATCACAGTTCGGCTGGTCGGACCCCTTCCTTCTTGGCATGACCGATCACCATGTCTATCGGGTCGACCCTTCAGGACCGAATGCGACCGTGTTCCATCAGAACGACATGGTGCGTAAGGGTGCCGCACGGTTGCTCGGACGCACGACAGCCAACGCGATGGACAAGATGTACGTGGCGTTCAATCACGAGCTCAAGGATGAGGTCCTCCGTCGGATTGCCTCGACTGCTGAAGAGGCCTAGTCGTCTGAAGAGCTCGGAAGTGCCTCTGGACCGAACGACATAGGAAGCAAATCCTCGAGGGCCACCTGCCGCGGAGACCCGTCCCCGTTCCTGAGAATCACCCGTTCGACGCCAAATTCCCGCAGAATCTGGCGACAGTTGCCACACGGCGTGCAGAGCTCGCCATCAAGACACACGACGGCGACGGTGTCGATCTTGCGGACTCCAGTCGCGATAGCCGACGTCACAGCATTCGCCTCAGCGCATATGGTGGCTCCGTATGCCGAGTTTTCGACGTTGCCGCCGACAAAGACGTTCCCTTCAGCATCGACAACTGCCGCACCGACGCGGAACGACGAGTACGGGGCGTACGAAAGTGTCGCCGCGTTTGCAGCGAGGTCGAGAAGATGCTGTGGGGTATGGGAATGTGTCATGGTGCGATCAATGCCTGTACAAACTCGTCAGGGTCGAACGGGATGAGGTCCTCAGCCCCCTCTCCGATGCCAATGTACTTGATAGGCAAGCCGAGTTCCTTCTCAACCGCTACTGCGACGCCGCCCTTCGCTGAACCGTCAAGCTTCGTGAGCACCACAGCTGTTACGCCAACCGCGTCGGTGAACGCGCGTGCCTGAGCAAGGCCATTCTGACCGGTCGAGCCGTCCAGCACGAGAAGTACCTCGCTGACCTCACCGGCTTCACGCTCGGTAACCCTCACCAGCTTGGCGAGTTCGTCCATGAGATTCGTATGGGCGTGGAGTCTCCCTGCGGTGTCGACGATGACAACATCGACGTGATCAGTCTTTGCCCTTTCGATCGCCGAAAAGGCAACGCTCGCCGGATCCTGGCCTCGCGTACCTGCGACAACCTCGACACCGGCCCTGTCTCCCCACGCGATCAGCTGACTGTCGGCCGCTGCACGAAAGGTATCGGCTGCTCCCAGGATGACAGACGTGCCAGAGGCGACAAGGTTGCTCGCAATCTTCCCGATGGTCGTCGTCTTCCCCGCTCCGTTGACACCTACGACCACGATCACCGCCGGCGATCCTCGATACGTGAGGGATCGATCCGAATCCCCAAAGCACGAGCGAAGCTCGGCAGAAAGCGCCACAGCCGCGTCAGACTCCGATCCGGGACCTCTTCGTCTTACCCCAGCGACAAGCTCGCCTGCCGTCGTAGGTCCGACATCGGCGAGAATCAAAGCGTCTTCGAGATCCCCCCATTCAACGTCCACCGAACTGCCGAAGAGCCCAGCGAGCGAGCCACCAATCGCCGACCGAGTTCTCCCGAGCCGCTCAGAGAGTTGGTTTCCACGCAACGCTTCGGTGGTCTCCGACCGCCGCTTCTTGGACTTAGCAGGGCCGCTTTCGGGGGTCTCCGATCGCCGCTTGGCAATCACGACGGTCACACCGATGCCAAGGAGAGCGAATACAACGATTGCGAAAATCAGTAGTTCCATCTGCAACCTCGTTCAGGGAGTCATCGACATCAGACCTCGGCGTCGGAATGACCTATACGGTAACGGGAGCCATGCGTTTCGAGATCACCTTGGACGACTCGCCGGGTTCCATCGTCACCCCGTAGAGCACGTCTGCGGCGTGCATGGTTTGTTGCTGGTGCGTGATGATGACCAACTGCACCTCTTTGCGCAACGTCTCTACCAGTGTCAGGAATCGATGCAGGTTTGCGTCGTCGAGGGCGGCCTCGACCTCGTCCAGTACGTAGAACGGGCTCGGTCGAGCCCGGAACACCGCGAACAGGAAAGCGAGCGCTGCCAAGGATCGCTCGCCACCAGACAGTAGAGACAGCCGACCGACCTTCTTCCCCGCAGGTTGAGCCTCAACCACCACCCCGGAGGTAAGTGGTCCGTCGCCCTCGGTGAGACGGAGCCTTCCGGTACCGCCTGGAAAAACAAGCGCGAAGTTCTCTTCGTAGAAGGCGGCAATCTCGACGAATGCCTCGTCAAACAACGTCTCCATCTGCTCATCGAGCGCTGAGATGACCTTCTTAATCTCGGACCGCGACTCGTTCAGGTCGCCGAGCTGCGAGTCAAGCTCATCGACTTCGGCAGAAAGCTCGGCATACTCGGCTGCCGCAAGCGGGTTGATCGGACCCATCCGGCGGAGATCAGCCTCGAGCGATGCGAGGCGTTCCTTTGGATTGACACCGTCTGCGAGGTCAGGCTTCGGCGCAGCGAGGGCGATTGACTCCTCGGCATCGGCATCGCGCCGTATCGCTTCGGCAACGGCTTCGTCTCTGACCCGGAGTTCGGCAGTCTCGACCTCAAGCGTCTGAACCGACTCGGCGGCTGCCCGGCGCTCAGCCTCAAGCACCTCCCGACGCTCCTCGGCGTTTGTCAGGTCTGAGTTCGCCGTCCCTGCCTGATCGCGCAACGCACGCTGCCGATCGCGAAGGGCCTCAACGTGAGTCATCACAATCGCAGAAATCCGGTCGGCCCTTGCCTCAACCGCACTGAGCATCTCGACAGACTCGCCGGATGCAGGAAGCAGGGTCAGTTGAGCAATCTCAGAGGCAACAACTTCAAGCCTGCGCTCGGTGATTCTTCTGCGCTCCACGATCGATGCGAGATCCGACGTGACAGCCTCACGTCGCTTGCGGGCTTCGTCGAGTTTCGTGGCGACGTCCGCTCGACGGTCATTGAGCGCATCCCACGCAGTTTGCCTTGCCGCCTCTTCGCCTTGGAACTCGGCTACGCGCTCACGGAGCGATCCGATTCGCTCTTCGCGTGATTTGGCTGCTTCGGTCACGGCGTCGATTCGATCCGTCAGTCTTCGTGCCTCGTCCATTGAAGCGGCATGGGCCCTCCCGACAAGGCCAAGAGCCTCCGAGAGACCGGCGAGCTGTGCTTCCGCGCCCTCAAGGGCTTCGAGGGCGGAACGCTCGGTGCTGCGGGCGGTGTCGAAGGCTTGGCGGGAGTTATGCATCGCCGATTCCTCGAGCGTGAGCTTTGCCTCCGTTTCCTCCACAGCAACCCTCGCAACTTCGAGGGCAGCAGGTCCAGCACCATCCGGCTGTGCGACGTACATGCCGTGTGCCGAGATCACATCCCCTTCCGGGGTAACCGCACGCACGGTCGGCTCTGCTGCGACAAGCTCCCAACCTGCCATCCATCCCTGCACCACGACAACATCACCAAGGAAGCGCGCTGCGAGTTCCGCGTCGGCCTTCCGGCCCAGAGCATCAGCCATGGCCTCGACCCCAAAGCGGCGGGCGATCTCACGCGTTGTCTCGATCTCAGACGCCTCGGCCGTAACAAACGACACGCCGCCAGTGGCTGCGCCTTTCATTGACTCGACTGCCGACCGAACGGAAGCGTCGGAGTCGGCAACGTATGAGTCACGCCAGACGCCGAGCGCTGCATCAACGGCATCAGCGAGATCGGCCGGAACGTCGAGCTTCGCGGCAAGCCGGCCAGAAACACCTTCTGAATTCGATGCGATCTCCGAGGCTCTTTCGTCAACGAGTCCAGCGAGGGCTGTCTCGAGCGCTTCGACCCTTGCAACGGACCCAGCCAACGCAAGGCGTCGCTCGGCGACTGCAGCCTCGTCCTTTTCTGCAACCGCTTGCTTCTTCTTGCGATGCTTCTCAGCTTCTGCGTATGCGTCCTGCAATCCGGTCACCCGGATGTCCGAGTCCTCAATAGCGGTGTTCAAGCGCTGGGTCTCGGCAGCCTCCTCGGCGATCCTGGCTTGAACGACATCAAGCCGCGCTCGAATCTGCTCGGCTTCAGTGGTATCGCGTTGGGCTGCGGTCTCAAGCGACCTGAGGTCCCCGCGAAGATTGGCAACGACACCTTCAGTTGGCAACTGAGCCTGCTCCGCAAGCGCTCGGAATTCATCTTCGAGGGCAACCAGTGCAGCTTCGGACCGTTCGGAACTCTCTGTTGCAGTTCGCTCAGCTTCGACAGTCGACGTCAGAATTGACTGCAAATCCGTTCGTTCAAACTCGAGGTCATCCCGACGCTCGTCCGCACCCTCGAGGCGGGCTTCAATCGAGCGACGGCGCTCCCGAGCGACTGAGGCAACTGTTCGCAAGCGCTCTCTCACCGTCTCAAGCCTGGCTGCAGCGGTGGTATCTCTCGTGAGTGCGGCTCCGACCTCGCCCGCGCTGTTACGGAGGCCTTCAAGCGATGCAAGAAGCGAGGTGAGTTCTGCATCGGCAGCATCGCGGACGGTAGACCCTTCGACACGAGCTGTCTCAGCCTCAATCAGCCGGGTCCGGATCGTGCGCAACTCCTCACCACCAAGCCAAAGCGTGAGTGCCCGTGCCTCATCGCGAACAGAGTCGTGGCGTGCTGCTGCGTTCGCCTGTCGCTTGAGCGGCCGCATTGACTTGCGCTTTTCACCGAGAATGTCCTGGAGGCGCTCAACATCGTGGTCCGTGCGTTCGAGTCTTCGCAAAGCCCTGTCGCGCCGAGAACGGTGCTTGGTGACGCCTGCTGCCTCTTCAATGACCGCTCGGTGGTCCTCAGGACTGGCGTTCAGCACCTCTCCAACCTGACCCTGATTGACGAGGACATGCTGCTGCTTTCCGATACCCCCGTCAGAGAGCAGTTCCTGGATATCCATCAGACGACACGGCGCTCCGTTGAGCTCGTATTCCGATGTTCCGTCCCGAAATATGCGGCGGGTGATTGTGATCTCGGCAAGATTGAGGGGAACCAGTTGCTCATCGTTGGCGAACGTCAGCGCAACCTCGGCACGTGAAAGCGGTGGGCGCGTTTCGGTTCCAGCGAAGACGACATCCTCCATCTTCTCGGTTCGCAGCGACTTTGTCCCTTGGGTTCCCATGACCCAAGCAATCGCGTCGAGGATGTTGGACTTGCCGGATCCATTCGGGCCGACGACGACGTTGATGCCCGTCGAGAAGTTGAGCGTGGTTCTGTCAGCGAACGACTTGAAGCCACGGAGTGTCAGATGTTTGAGTTTCACAGGTCGACAGGTTACCAGAGCGAATTACATGGGTGTGTTTCGCGTCGGAATTGTGTCTATGACGGTCAGGTGGCTTCTGTGCTGGTTTCCATCGACCCGAGCGCGTCTCTGGATGCCTCAATGGCAGCCGTCTTCTTGGATCCAGCCGAACCAGTTCCAATGACGTGACCATCGACACACGCCTCGGCGGTGAAACGTGCTTCGTGGTCAGGGCCCGACCTGGTGTAGAGGAACGACACCACACGGTTCGTCTCGGCGAGAAACTCCTGCAGTTGAGACCTCGCATCGGTCGTCGCCGAAGCCGCAGCGTTTGCAACCACACGGGGTCCCCACACGCTGCGGACAAGCGAGCGGACGGGGTCGATGCCTCCGTCGATGAACATCGCTCCGAGAACGGCCTCGACGGCGTCCGACAACAACGAGTCCTTGGCGGCGCCGCCACTGCGACGCTCCCCAACACCCAGCCTCAGGACGTCACCGAGACCGAGGCTGCGCCCGATGTCGCCGAGTGTGGTGGCATCGACGACCGAAGCTCTGAGTTTTGTCATCGACCCCTCGTCTGCGCCGTCCATGGTTTCAAAGATGAACTCTGTGATGACAAATTCGAGAATGGCGTCGCCGAGGAATTCGAGCCGTTCATACGAAGGAGCGTCCTGGTTCTCTACCGAGAAGGACGAATGAGTCAGTGCAGTGGTCAGGATCCCGCGATCTGAGAATTGGTGGCCGAGCCGTTCCTCGAGCGCTCCGAGTGCATTGTTGTGCATGGGCTAGGTTGCGGCAGCGGCGATTCCGTCGCCGATCTTGGCGACCAAACCAGACTCGGCTCCCTCTACTGCCATTCCGATCGCATTCGTGATGGCGACGCGAGATGACGAGCCGTGTGCGATCACAACAACACCGTTCGTGCCGACAAGATGGGCTCCCCCGACCGTTTCAGGGCTCAGCTTCTCGCGGAGCTCGACGAACGCCGGCATGAGTTGAGCCACGAGGTCTTGGTACTCGGGCTTGGCGAGAACTTCGAAGATCAGGTTTTGGATGACCTTTGCTGCCCCCTCGGAGGTCTTGAGAAGCACATTCCCTGTGAATCCATCTGTGACAATGACATCGGCCTTAGCTGTCGCAATGTCTCGGCCCTCAACGTTGCCTACGAAGTTGATCACGTCCGAGGCAGCGAGCAGGGCGTGCGCCTCACGCTCTATCTCCCTGCCCTTCGATGGTTCCTCGCCAATGTTGAGGAGACCAATCTTGGGGCTCGCGGTGTGCTGGTAGACCTGTGCCAACGCAGAACCCATGACTGCGAACTGCAGAAGGTGAACAGCCTTGACTTCGAGGTTGGCGCCCATGTCCATGACGAGCTGGCCTGTTGGGAAGAACGAAGCTATCGCCGGACGCGACACACCCTTGAGCCTCCCGATAACGAACGCGGCACATGCCATGGCGGCTCCGGTTGATCCAGCTGAGACGATTGCATCGGCCTCTCCGTCGGCGACCATCCGCGATGCGACAACGATTGAGGCGTCCTTCTTTTCCCGAATCGCGTGCGAGGGATCGTCGTCCATGCCAATGATCTGGCCGGCATGGCGGATTGCGATGTCGCTGCCGCGACCGTCGAGCACTGATCGAAGAATTGTCTCGTCTCCGACGAGTACGAGGTTCGCGCCATCTTCAGCGGCAATGAGAGCGCCTTCGACAATCTCATGCGGGGCCTTGTCGCCCCCCATGGCGTCGATGGCGATAGTTGGCATCGAGGTCTACGACGCTGCCGTGACCTCGCGCCCGTTGTATGTTCCGCATGTCTCACAGACCCGATGAGGGGCGTGAGGGGCGTTGCACTGCGAGCAGCGAGCGATGGTCGGAGCTGCGACCTTCCATTGGGCCTTACGTCGTCTGGTGCGAGACCGCGACATCTTCTTTTTCGGTACTGCCATGATGGGTAATCCTTTTGATCAGTCTTCGGGTCCGAGCAGGTCCTTGAGAACTGCGAAGGGCGAGCGCGACTCGTCCTCGTCGTCCGAAGCACCTGTATTCAAGTCATTCTGTGCGCTATCCACAACTCCCTCGCACTCATCACCACAAATCGACACCACGGGGAGCGAGAGCAACACCTCGTCTCTGAGCATCTGCTCGACGTCGATTTCGTGCCCATCGAGGTCGTATGTTTCGTCGTCGTCGGTTCGATCAAAGAGCGCACCAATCGTCGCACGGCGATCCGTCCTGGTCGGCTTGAGGCACCGTTGGCAGGTCTCCTCGGTTACGAATGACACCCAGCCGGTCGCAGCGATTCCCCCCGAAACGGGGTGCAACATGATGTCAGACATCACCGGTTCGTCATCCGACAACTTGATCAGGTCGAGCTTCCAATCGACAAACTCTTCGAACGAGACAGATCGACCAGAGGCATCAGTTCCGAGCAAATCGGCAACGTTGAGCAAGAAGGGACTTCGGTTCGGCATACCTGCAGGGTAGGGATGACGATCCATCCACTTCGAAGGAATTCTCCGAATATCGAGGGCTACTCGCTGATCGGTGGCGGTTCGGCCGGCGGCAGTGCCTTGTGAAGCTCAGCTCGCGCCTCGGTGATGTAGCGATAGAGCTCACCGAGCACGGATTCCGCCTCGGCAAGGTGTCGTTCGGCGTAGTCCTCGGCTTCAAGCCGAATCCGACGCCCCTCCGATTCTGCGTTACGTACGAGCGAATTGGCCTCGGCGACCGCTTCCTGGACCACGTAGTTCTCGGATACGAGCCGCTCGGCTTCCGCACGAGCCTGCGCCACTGCTTCCTGAGCCTTTTCGTTGGTACGGGCAATGTATGACTCACGCTCACGGACCATCCAACGTGCAGCCCTCAGCTCTTCAGGGAGGTCTTCCACACCTTGGTGAAGTCGGTCAAGGATGTCCTCTTGATTGATCATCACGTTGTTCGAAAGCGGGACCGCCCGCGCTTGCTCAATTTCCGTGATGAGGTCTTCAAGGATTTCAAAAATGGCACCTGGGACGGGTGGTGCCGCTTTGTGCTCTTCTGGCTGCTCGATCATGCGAGTCGCTCCTGTGATTCGGAAGGTATGTGCTCAGAAAACTTCGTGTTGGATTCTCGGGGTCATGCCAAACGTTCCTTAAGGGCTGTTGCTACGGGGGTTGGGACGAGAGCATCGACCGAACCGCCCAGTCGCGCTACTTCCTTGACAAGGGACGAGGAGAGGTAACCGTACTCGGGCTTCGTCGCAACAAAGAGCGATACGACCTCGCCAGAAAGGTGCCGATTCATCTGGGACATCTGAATCTCATAGTCGAAGTCAGTGACCGCCCGAAGACCCTTGACCACCGTCTTGGCGCCGATCTCGAGCGCGTAATCAACCAAGAGCCCCTGAAAACTCGCGACGGAGACATTTGGCCAATCGGCGGTGCACTCTTCGAGGAGCGCGACTCGTTCCTCGGCGGTGAACATCGGGGACTTCGAGGGGTTGTGGACCACACCGACCACCACACGATCAAACAGCCCGACACACCGCTCGACAACATCGAGGTGACCCTTGGTAGGTGGGTCAAAACTCCCTGGAACCAACGCAGTAATCACGGTTCGGTCCTCTCCATCATGGTTACGACAGCATCACCGTACCGCCGCTCGTCGGTTGAAGTGAGGAATTCGGGTACGACAAGGTTGCTGCCCGCTTGGCGATGCACAATAACAATCGCACCTTCGGCAAGAACGGGCTCGAGTTCATCGAGGACGGCGGTCACAGACCCGTCATCGTCGGCGTAGGGCGGGTCAACGAAAACGATGTCAAAGGGGCCGCTGATCCGCTCGATGGCGCTCTCGACCGTGGACGCGATGACCTTCCCTCCGAGACCGACCGACTCGATGTTCTTGCCGATCAGAGAAGCTGCCTTTCGGTTGTGTTCGACAAAGACTGCTGAAGCAGCGCCTCTGCTCAGGGCCTCAAGCCCAAGAGATCCAGACCCCGCGTAGAGATCGAGCACTCGGGTCTCGGCAAGCCGCGTCGCGAGAATCGAGAAGAGGGACTCTCTGGCGCGCCCCGTCATCGGGCGGGTCCCCGATTTCGGTGTCGCGAGGCTGGTCCCCTTGGCCAGACCAGCAATGATTCTCATCGTTCGACCTCGTCCTCAAGCGCCTCAGGAAGGGACCCGAGGAAGCGGTCAGCCTCTTCAAGAATCGCCTCAACGAAGGGCGATGTGCGGTCTGCAGCAACAGCGTCTTTGGCGACACCAGCGGCAGCTTCGAGGAGATCGGAGTCTCTGAGGATGTCACCAAGGCGGAGGTCAGCGGCACCTGACTGCGTGGAGCCAAAGAGCCGACCCTGGCCTCTGATCTCGAGGTCCTTCTTCGCAAGTTCATACCCGTCGTTCGACTCAAGCATCGCTGCCATTCGCGCCTCGGCGTCGTCCGTTGATGAACCTGCAGCTAGCAGACAGAATCCCGGATAGCCGCCGCGCCCAACACGGCCGCGCAACTGATGAAGTTGGCTGAGGCCGAAGCGTTCCGCGTTCCGGATTGCGATCAAGGTTGCGTTCGGGACGTCCACTCCAACCTCGATCACCGTGGTTGCGACGAGTGCGTCGATCTCCCCCGCCCGAAAGCGCTCCATGGTCTTCGCCTTGTCCTCAGACTTCATCTGCCCGTGGAGCAACCCGACCGACACGTCGGCAAGGCTGTCGCTCAATCGGCGAAACTCGTCTTCGGCTGCGACCGCGCTGATCGCCTCCGACTCGGATACCAACGGGCACACCACAAATGCCTGGCGACCAGCGCCAACATGGGCGGCGACAGCGTCGTCGATCGCAGCGTCAGCATCAGGACCTTCCTCGACAGCCGACGTATCGACGGGCACTCGCCCGATGGGCATGCCTTCGATCGCTGAGACTTTCAGGTCTCCGTAGAGCGTCATGGCAAGCGTGCGCGGAATGGGAGTTGCTGTCATCAGGAGCAGATCGGGGACAAGCCCGTCTTCTCTAGCCGCTCGGAGTTGCACTCGCTGATCGACGCCGAACCGCTGCTGTTCGTCGACAACGGCCATGCCGAGCGACCTGAAACTGACGTCGGATTGGATGAGGGCATGAGTGCCGAACGCAATATCGATGGTTCCGTCAGCGAGCCACGCAAGACCCTGGGAACGTGCAACATCACCTTCAACGAAATTGACGGTCACCCTCGAGCCCGTGAAGAGACCGATGCGGACCGGACGTGAGGCAGGTTCGGCTCCTCCAAACAGCGACGTGGTTCCGCCAATCCCTTGATCGGTGATGAGTGGCAACATCCCTGCATCGCGCAGAATCTGCTCCGTGCCGAGGTAGTGCTGGGTTGCCAACACTTCAGTCGGCGCCATCACAGCGCCCTGATGACCGCTCTCGACCGAGGACAGCAAAGACAGGATCACCACGATCGTCTTTCCAGAACCCACCTCGCCCTGCAAGAGGCGATGCATCGGCGTCGCAGCCATCATGTCTCCCGCAATCAGTTCGCGCGCATCGTCCTGCCCTTGGGTCAGTTCAAACGGAACATGGTCGAGAAATCGGGAGGTCAAGTCTCCGGTGGGCTCGTTTGTGACGCCACGGTGGGACTCGAAGTCATCGTGCTCACGAGCCTTGAGCGACATCAGTATGCGAAGGAACTCGTCGAAGATCAGCCGAGTGCGTGCATGCCCCACGCCTCGTGTTTCGGCTGGGAAGTGGATGTCGTTGAAGGCCGTCGATCGGTCAACAAGCCGATAGGCGTCAAGGATCTCCGACGGGACAATGTCGGCCATCGGAAGGGAACGGCGCAAGGCGTTGTCCATCGCCCTCCGAATTCCCGCCGGTCCGATACCGCCGATACCGGGGTGAACAGGTACGACACGATCGGTGAGAAGTGAGTCGGGACGGCCCAACGCCTGCATGTCAGGACCCTTCATCTGCCTCGAGCCTCGGAAGTTCTCAATCTTGCCTGCAAGAAGCACTTCAGATCCGACCTCGGCTTTGATGTAGGGATTGAACCAAACGCACCGCACACGACTCGTGCCATCAGAAACCGTCGCCTCAACCATGGTCCGACCGCGTGAGATTCGGCGTTTGTTGAAGGTCTCGACCACGCCTCCGATCGTGACCTCCTCGTCGTATGGCGCCGACGCGATGTCGAAGAGAGAGCTTCGGTCGATGTAGCGGCGGGGTGCATGAAGCAGCAACCTGGCGACAGAGGTGACACCTGCACGCTCAAGCTTCTTCTTCTGGGCGGCCCCGACACCCTTCACCATGTCGACGGAAATGTCGTCGAGATATGAGAGTGTCCGCGCCGGTGCCTGTTCTATGGCCATAGGGGGATGTTGGTCGACTTGGCGTTCCATTGCGACGACGCTGGACGCCCTATCATGGTTCAGGGACGAGAGTCGAATACGCGACGTGCGCTGCTATCGTTTCCCATCGCCTCAGGAGGATTACCAACAATGGCTTACAGATGCGAAATCTGCGGAAAAGAGCCTTGGACAGGGAAGCAAGTCAGCTTCTCCCACAAGCGTTCTTCAAAGACATGGCGCCCGAATATCCAGAAGATTCGCGTCAAGGACGGCACCAATCGTCGCCGCGCCAGGGTGTGCACATCGTGCATCAAGGCAGGAAAGGTCGAGAAGGTCTAGTGCAGGGCGTCGTCAAGGTCTATGACAGTGCCACCGGTATTGGCATCATCGTCCGTGACGACGACCGCTCTGAGGTCATCCTCAAACCAGGGAGCCTCGACGGCTCCATGTTCCGCTTTCTGAGACAAGGTCAGCGCATCCGCTTCGACCAGTCAGAGGACACACCTCCCGTAGCCACGAACCTCCGTTTCGGCTCCGACGGCTACTAGATCGCGAGTCAGGCCGATTGCGGCCTGTCGACACCTGACTGCAACCCAAGTACCCTTCTACGACGGAGGTACGGGTGGCACGGATCGCTTTTCTGACACTTGGAAACATGCTTGCGCCGTATGGTGACCCGGCTGTTGAGGTGTTCGAATCTGCGATCGAAGCAACCTACGAGCAAGCTGAGGCGAGTCCCGGCTACATCCGGCAGCTTCCGGACGCTGAATGGGTGCCTGGCGGTGACCGGCTGCGCTCTCCCTACTACACCGGGGGCCGGAGCCCTGAACTCGATGCTGAAGCGGCGCCGCGAGTCATTTGAATCTGGCGATTGGCCATCACACGTTGCATGGTGGATCGGCGACGATGAACTCCCAACATGGGAGGACGCCTTCAGCCGCCAACAGTTGATCTACGAAGAAGGCTCTACCCCGAAGGCTTTCAACTTCCGTCAGCCCTACCTCCCAGATGGCACACCAACGAAGCTCAGGAAGTCCCGATAGTCCAGCGCGAGCAACCACTCATGCCGCTTGCGGCGTCTCAGATCAGGGTCAGCTCCAGACCTGTATGCTTCATACATGGTTCAAGCCTATGTACTCATACAAACGGATTCCGGAAGGGCATCGGAAGTTGCGACGACGATCGCTGGGATTGATGGCGTCACATCGTCGGAAGCGGTCACAGGTCCGTACGATGTCATCGTTTCTGCAACAGCCGCAGATGTCGACGCCCTCGGTCATCTCGTCGTAACCAAGATCCAGCCGGTGCCAGGAATCGATCGCACCCTCACCTGTCCGGTCATCCGACTCTGACGTATCGTTGGTCGATCGCCGATTCGGAGCACCTATCGAACGGCGAGTCTTCCTTTGGCTTCGTGACGTTCAAATGCGGCATCAACAAGGTGTGAGCACAGGTCCTCGTAGCTGAATCCCGAGGCCAGCCACATTTTCGGAAATCCTGAGATTGCCGTGAACCCCGGCATCGTGTTCGCTTCGTTGAAGATGAACCGGCCAGTGGCTGTCTCAAAGAAGAAATCAATTCTCGCTAATCCGTTGAGCCCAAGCAGATCGAACACAGACTCCGCCAATGCGCGAACCGTCTTTGCGTTCTCGTCGCTGAGGTCAGCGGGGGCGACGCATTCGCTTCCTTCGTCGTTGTACTTTGCGTCATACGTGTACCAGTCGGACTCGGTGATGATCTCGCCAGGAACCGAGGCACGAGGTCCGTCGAGGACGGCAACCTCAATCTCACGCCCTTCGATGCCTTCCTCAACGATCACCTTGTTGTCATATCGAAATGCGTTCACGATGCCGTCGACAAGTTCGCTGACGTCTGAGACCTTGGCGATCCCTATTGACGAACCTTGGACCGCGGGCTTGACGAATAGCGGAAAGCGGAGGCCGTGAGCTACCGAAGAAGCCACACCTTCCTGATCGATATCCCATTCTCGCCTGCGAATTGTCTTCCATGGCGACGTTGCGATTCCCGCAGATGCAGCGAGATTCTTGGCCAGGTCTTTGTCCATGGCAAGCGCGCTGGCGAGCACTCCGCAGCCGACGTAGGGGACGCCACAAACCTCGAACAGGCCCTGCACGGTGCCGTCCTCCCCCATCGGGCCGTGGAGGACAGGGAACACCACATCGAACTCAACGTTTTGACCGCCCACCGCGAGAACGCCTTCTGCGACACGGAAGGCGACAGATCTTCCCTCTGCTCTGAAAGGGCGGTAAGCGGTGTCCGCGAGGAACCAATCACCCTGTCGGTCGATGCCAACGGGGATGACGCGATGGCCGGCCCCAGTGAGCGCGTCGTTTACGGATACTGCAGATTCACACGAAACCTCGTGTTCCGAGGATCTGCCGCCGAAGAGAAGAAGGACTGTGGCCATTCGGTGAGATTACCGTGTGGTGCGATATGGCAAGGGGTTTGGTGACTGCACAAGACGACCGTCTCATGATCGACTACCGGCTGAGGGTGATCAACACAGGGTTGGTTGTCTCTTGGTTTGGTCTCATTGTGTTCATTGCGTGGTCGGTGTCGCTCGATGAGGCAAGCCGTTCAACCGAATACATCATCGCCGCAGCCCTTGGTCTTGCCCTCATCGTCCTCACCTTCATGCCGTGGAGACGAACGCTCGGCTCGTGGATTGCTGACTGGCTGATCGCGGTGTGGTGCATCGCTGCGCTGCTTGCACAAATGGTCGTGCAGCTGAGTTCAGCTTCGATCCCGAGTGCTGTCGGACTCCTCATCATTCCGTTCTTTGCCGCTGCGACGGCAATCGCCATCCAACCGGTCATCACGGTGGGAGTCGCCTCGGTCATCGCATATTGGGTGATCCTCGGCGAGTCGACGGGTTACGTCACGGCAAGCTCA
>Ga0209273_10001253_pt1 | contig 23930 bp, 17 predicted proteins | sample tdAd471_FD_187126 | JGI IMG/M metagenome (GOLD analysis project Ga0209273, IMG submission 187126) | Marine sediment microbial communities from the Atlantic coast under amendment with organic carbon and nitrate - tdAd47.1 (SPAdes)... | ecosystem: Environmental > Aquatic > Marine > Coastal >...
CGGGTGCTCGCGGATCACTTCTGCCAGGATATCCCAGACCTCGGGAGTCTCCCGCTCGACCATCTTCTTGGCTGCCTTGATGGTGGTGGCCAGACCGCGGCGTTCAAGCTTGCCGAAAATGAACGGCTTGAACAGCTCCAGCGCCATTTTCTTGGGCAGGCCACACTGATGCAGCTTAAGCGTCGGACCCACCACGATGACGGAACGGCCGGAGTAGTCGACGCGCTTGCCCAGGAGATTCTGTCGAAAACGACCCTGCTTGCCCTTGATCATGTCTGCCAGGGACTTCAGCGGCCGCTTGTTGGAACCGGTAATTGCCCGTCCGCGTCGCCCGTTATCCAGCAGCGCATCGACGGCTTCCTGCAGCATCCTTTTTTCATTGCGCACGATGATGTCAGGAGCATTGAGGTCCAGCAGCCGCTTGAGGCGATTGTTACGATTGATCACCCGGCGATACAGGTCGTTGAGGTCAGAGGTGGCGAATCGACCACCATCCAGGGGCACCAGGGGGCGCAGGTCCGGCGGCAGGACCGGCAATACGGACATGATCATCCATTCCGGTTTGTTGCCGGAGTTTACAAAGGCCTCCAGCAGCTTGAGCCGCTTGGACAACTTCTTCAGCTTGGTTTCGGAATTGGTCTGGGGAATTTCTTCCCGCAGCTGGGCTACCTCGGCTTCGATATCCATATCATGCATCAGCTCCTGTACAGCTTCCGCACCCATCTTGGCCTCGAATTCATCGCTGAACTCCTCCATGGCCTCATAATATTGCTCGTCGGTCAGCAGTTGTCCCTTTTCCAGCGTTGTCATGCCCGGATCGGTAACCACGAAAGACTCGAAGTACAGAATTCTCTCGATGTCCCGCAGTGTCATATCCAGCAACAGGCCGATACGGGAAGGCAGGGATTTCAGGAACCAGATATGGGCAACCGGGCTGGCAAGTTCGATGTGACCCATGCGATCACGTCGGACCTTGGAAAGAGCGACCTCAACGCCACACTTTTCACAGATTACGCCACGATGCTTGAGACGCTTGTACTTGCCACAAAGGCACTCATAGTCTTTCACCGGTCCGAAAATCTTGGCGCAGAACAGGCCGTCCCGTTCCGGCTTGAAAGTCCGGTAATTTATAGTCTCCGGCTTCTTCACTTCACCAAAAGACCAGGCCCTGATCATTTCCGGTGACGCCAGCCCGATGCGAATGGAATCAAACTCTTCTGATGATGACTGAGACTTGAGTAAACCTAAAAGGTCTTTCATTCTATTTCCTCCACCCGTTACCTGCGCAGGTAACGGGTCTCATAAAATCACTGGTTTCGAATTAACGGATTCTTTCACCTGGCTACTTGGACTGATCGAGCTCCATGTCGATACCCAGGGACCTGATTTCTTTCACCAGTACGTTAAATGACTCCGGCATTGCTGGCTCCATGCGATGATCGCCATCCACTATGTTCTTGTACATCTTGGTTCTGCCAGCCACGTCATCAGATTTGACCGTTAACATTTCCTGCAGCGTGTAGGCTGCGCCATAAGCTTCCAGTGCCCAGACTTCCATCTCGCCAAAACGTTGACCACCGAACTGGGCCTTGCCGCCCAGCGGTTGCTGGGTGACCAGACTGTAGGATCCGGTGGAACGGGCATGCATCTTGTCATCCACCAGGTGGTTAAGCTTGAGCATGTACATGATGCCCACCGTGACCTTGCGATCAAACGGGTCTCCGGTACGCCCATCGTGCAGCACCACCTGGCCGCTTTCATCCATTTCCGCGAGTTTCAGCATGTGCTTGATTTCCGGCTCCACGGCACCATCGAATACCGGGGTTGCCATGGGGACGCCGTCCCGCAGATTGTTGGCCAGCTCGAGAACTTCCTCGTCTGTCAGACTCTTCAGGTCCTCTTTGCGATCGCCGACCTTGTTATAGATTTCTTCCAGCAGCTTACGGATTTCCGCTACCTTCTTCTGCTGTTCCAGCATCGCATTGATGCGCTCTCCAAGCCCCTTACTGGCCGCTCCCAGGTGAGTCTCCAGAATCTGACCCACGTTCATCCGCGACGGCACACCCAGCGGATTCAGCACGATATCCACCGGATCACCTTTCTCGTCGTAGGGCATGTCCTCAACCGGCATTATTGCCGAGATAACACCCTTGTTCCCATGACGTCCCGCCATCTTGTCACCCGGCTGGATGCGCCGCTTGATGGCCAGGTAAACCTTGACGATCTTCAGCACGCCCGGGGCCAGGTCATCACCCTGGGTCAGCTTGTTTTTCTTGTCTTCAAAGCGCTCGTCCAGTTCCTTGCGTCGCTCTTTAAGCTGTTCTTCGGCCCGTTCAAGCTGCTGGTTGACCGTATCGTTGGACATGCGCAGTTTGAACCAGTCATCACGGTCAAGGTTGCTCAGGTATTCCTTGGTGACCTTGGATCCTTTCTTGATGCCCGGACCGCCGGCAACGACCTTGTTCAACAGGGCTTTTTCCAGACGTTCGAAGGTGGCCCCTTCAACGATGCGGTATTCGTCCTCGATATCCTTGCGCACCTTGTCCAGCTGCATCTGTTCAATTTCAACGGCGCGCTGATCTTTTTCCAGACCATCGCGGGTAAATACCTGGACATCGATTACCGTACCGGTGACGCTGGTGGGAACCCGCAGTGACGTGTCTTTCACATCCGAGGCCTTTTCACCGAAAATGGCGCGCAACAGTTTTTCTTCCGGGGTAAGCTGGGTTTCACCTTTTGGTGTCACCTTGCCCACGAGAATATCGCCGGCCTTGACTTCTGCGCCGATGTACACGATACCGGATTCATCCAGCTTGCTCAGCGCCCCTTCCCCGACATTGGGGATATCGGCGGTCACCTCTTCGGATCCAAGCTTGGTGTCACGGGCGACGCAGGTCAGCTCCTGAATATGAATCGTGGTGAATCGATCCTCCTTGACCACCCGTTCTGAGATAAGGATCGAATCCTCGAAGTTGTAACCATTCCATGGCATGAACGCTATGCGCATGTTCTGCCCAAGAGCCAGCTCTCCGGTATCAATGGATGGACCGTCGGCAAGAATATCGCCCTTGCTGATCACATCACCTTCTCCCACCAGTGGTTTCTGGCTGATACAGGTATTCTGGTTTGACCGCGTATACTTGGTCAGGTTGTAGATATCCACACCGGCTTCACCGGCGTCCGTCTCCTCGTCATTCACGCGCACGATGATTCGGGCTGCATCCACGCTCTCGATGACACCACCGCGGTCAGCAACAACACACACACCGGAATCACTGGCCACGTTTCTTTCCATGCCGGTTCCAACCAGGGGCTTTTCAGTCCTCAGGGTAGGTACGGCCTGACGTTGCATGTTGGAACCCATCAGCGCACGATTGGCGTCGTCATGTTCCAGGAATGGAATCAGTGCTGCCGCCACGGACACCATCTGCTGGGGCGCAACGTCCATGTAGTCTACTTCTTCCCTTGGCTTAAGAGTGGTTTCCCCCTTGTAGCGCACGGTCACCAGGTTGTCGACGAATCCACCCTTGCTGTTCAGCGGCGCACTGGCCTGGGCGATGACGAAGTCGCTCTCGTCGATTGCCGAAAGGAAATCGATTTCATTGGTTACATTGTTGTTATTAACCTTCCGGTAAGGACTTTCCAGGAAGCCATAGGCATTGGTCCTGGCATAGGTCGCCAGGGAGTTGATCAGGCCGATATTAGGGCCTTCCGGTGTTTCAATGGGGCAAACACGTCCATAGTGTGTCGGGTGCACGTCGCGAACCTCGAATCCGGCTCGTTCGCGGGTCAGGCCGCCAGGTCCAAGTGCTGACACGCGGCGCTTGTGAGTGACTTCCGACAACGGGTTGTTCTGGTCCATGAACTGGGACAACTGGCTGGATCCAAAAAACTCCTTGATAGCTGCCGCCACCGGCTTGGCATTGATCATGTCCTGAGGCATCAGGCCTTCCGAATCTGCCATGCTGAGCCGTTCCTTGACGGCTCTTTCCACTCGAACGAGCCCAACCCGGAAAGCATTCTCTGCCATTTCACCAACGGACCTGACACGACGGTTGCCCAGGTGGTCGATATCATCAACCGAACCGAACCCGTTCCTGATGGCTACCAGGGTTTTCAATACGTCAACGATGTCATCAACACTCAGGACCGATTCGCCTTCCGTTTCCGGTCGTCCCAGTCGCCGGTTGAACTTCATTCGACCGACAGCCGACAGGTCATAGCGCTCGGCGGAAAAGAACAGGTTGGCAAACAGGTTTTCTGCTGAATCCTTGGTCGGCGGCTCGCCCGGACGCATCATTCGATAAATCTCTACCATGGCCTCCAGCTTGGAGGTGGTGCCGTCGATTCTCAATGTATCTGAAACAAAAGATCCGCAATCCAGATCGTTGGTGTAAATGGTTTCAAAGTCCTTGACCTTGCTCTCGATCAGGGCGTCGAGTACTTCTTCGGTTATCTCCGAATTACACTCGAATTTGACTTCGCCGGTATCGACATCGACGATGTCCTTGGCCAGGGATTTACCCAGAAGGTATTCCCTCGTGACCTTGAGAGCGGTCAGCTTTGCCTGCTCCATTTCCCGGATATGGCGACTGGTTACCCGGCGACCTTCTTCTACGATTACTTTTCCTTTCTTGTCCTTGACTGCGAAAGGCAATACTTCTCCGCGCAGACGACCCGGCACAAGCTTCAGTGAGAATGTCGGCTCCTTAGCCTGGGATATCTTAAATTGGTCATTTTGAAAAAACATGGACAGAATTTCTTCCGAACTGAAACCCAGCGCCCGCAACAGCACCGTAGCCGGCAGCTTGCGGCGCCGGTCAATTCGAACGTAAACCAGGTCCTTCGGATCGAATTCGAAGTCCAGCCAGGAGCCTCGGTAAGGGATAACCCGGGCTGAATAAAGGAGCTTGCCTGAACTGTGGGTCTTGCCGCGATCGTGGTCGAAGAAAACACCCGGCGATCTATGCAACTGGGAAACGACGACACGCTCGGTACCATTGATAACGAACGTTCCACTATCCGTCATGAGCGGAATCTCGCCCATGTATACTTCCTGCTCCTTGATATCCTTGATGGTTTGCGTAGTCGATTCCTTATCGTAAAGAATCAGTCTTACTTTCACGCGCAGGGATACCGAGTAGGTGGAGCCCCTGAGCTGACACTCCTTGACATCGAAAACAGGCTTGCCGAGCTCGTAGCTGACGTATTCCAGTACTGCCTTTCCTGAATAGCTGACGATAGGAAATACCGACTTGAATGCAGCATGCAGCCCCTGGTCCAGTCGCTCTTCAGCGGACAGATCAACCTGGGTAAACTGCTTGTAAGAATCGACCTGGATCGACAATAGATACGGGATATCCATCGCCGAAGGCAGTTTGCCGAAGTTCTTGCGAATACGTTTCTTCTCAGTGTACGAATAGGCCATTAGCGTTTTCCTAGCATCATCTACTTTGGTGTCACTCTGCAAGCCAGCGTCAGGCCGGGATTGCCCCGGCCTGACGTGGCGTTACCGCATTGGCAACGACTGTTCTACTTGAGCTCAACAGACGCGCCAGCTTCTTCCAGTTGCTTCTTGGCTTCTTCAGCTTCGCCTTTTGGTGCAGCTTCCTTGATGGTGGAAGGTGCGCTGTCCACCATCTCCTTGGCTTCTTTCAGTCCGAGTCCGGTAATTGCCCTGACGGCCTTGATGACATTAACTTTCTTGTCACCAGCGCCGGCCAGCACGACATCGAATTCGTCTTTTTCTTCAACCGCAGCGGCATCACCACCGCCGGCTGCTGCCGCAGGTGCAGCAGCGACTGCTGCAGCTGCTGACACACCGAATTTTTCTTCCATTGCCTCTACCAGCTGGACCACGTCCATGACTGACATTTCTGCGATTGCATCGAGAATTTCTTCATTGGAAAGAGCCATGACTCTTATCTCCTAATCTAATCAGTTTAAAGTGAAAATCGTTTTCGGAATCCGGGGCTAGGCCGCCTCCTGCTTCTGGTCACGCACGGCAGCAACTGCACGGGTAACCTTTGAGGGAACCTCGTTAAAGGTTCGGGCGAGCTTGGTAACCGGTGCCAGCATTACACTCATCAGCATCGATACTGCCTGGTCGTAAGTAGGCAGTTTAGCCAACACATCTATTTCACTGGCATCCAGCAGCTTGCCTCCAATGGACAATGCCTTGATCTCGAACTTGTCATTTTCCCTGGCGAAATCCTTGAGCACGCGTGCAGCGGCGCCGGGATCTTCCTGTGAAAATGCCAGAATCGTGGGACCAACCAGAACTTCCTTGATGCACTCGAAATCGGTATCGTCAACGGCTCTTTTGAGCAGAGTGTTTCTGACGACACGCAGAAAAACGTTGTTTTCCCGTGCATTCTTGCGAAGTTCGGTCATGTCGCTGACAGTGACACCACGATAATCGGCGATCACTGCGGACAAAGCACTGTTAGCAGCCTCGTTGACTTCCGAGACGATCTGTCTCTTATCTTCAAGTCTTATAGCCACTAGCTATACTCCTTTGACTGTTTCCAGTCTAGAAATGACACGGTTGCCGGAGACGACCGTGTCGACTTATGAACGGTGAGCTTGACCCGGAAATTCCGGGTCGGGTTACACCATCTGCGTAGGCGTTAATTAAGTGAGCATGCAGGCACCTCACACCTACGGTCTTTGATGGCCCTGCCGGCAAGAACCGGACAGAACCCCAAAGTCGATCTGGACGGGACTGATTATCATGACGCAACTGAGCCCGGAAATTTCCGGCCCCATGGCCAACCTGTCCCATCCGTACGCTGCTTCGCAAGCAGCGCAAATTCCTGTTTAAATCTGTAGTGATGACTGGTCGATAACCAGGCCTGGACCCATGGTTGAAGACAGCACGACTTTCTGGATGTAGACACCCTTGGACGAAGCCGGCTTGGCTTTTTTCAGATCTGACAGCAGCGCCTCGAGGTTGCCCTTGACGGCATCCACCTCGAAACCGATTCTGCCGATACCACCGTGGACTATTCCGTTCTTGTCGGTCCGGTAACGCATCTGGCCGGCCTTGGCATTGGTCACCGCAGCCTCGACATCCGCCGTTACTGTGCCAACCTTGGGATTGGGCATGAGGCCACGCGGTCCAAGAACCTGACCCAGCTTGCCAACAACCCGCATGGCATCTGGCGTGGCGATAACCACGTCAAAGTCCAGGTTGCCGCCCTGAATACTTTCTGCCAGGTCGTCAAACCCGACAATATCCGCGCCGGCTGCCTTGGCTTTCTCGGCGTTTTCGCCTTGTGCAAACACTGCAACCCGGACGGTTTTACCACTGCCGTTCGGCAGGATAGTGGAACCACGGACAACCTGGTCGGATTTACGCGGATCAACACCGAGGTTCACTGAAACGTCTATAGATTCCTTGAATTTCTCGGACCCGAATTCGCTTAGCAGGGCAACCGCTTCCTCGATGCTGAAAGCGGATTTCTCTGCCAGCTTGTCACGCATAGTCTTTTGCTTTTTAGTAAGTTTTGCCATGATTACTCGACCCCCTCCACTTCAATGCCAGCACTCCTGGCACTGCCGGCAAGCGTCCTTACAGCCGCATCCATATCGGCCGCGGTGAGGTCCGGCATTTTCTGGGTGGCGATTTCTTCCAGCTGCGCCCTGTTCACTTTGCCCACTTTTTCGGTGTTGGGTCTGCCGCTGCCTTTCTTCAGGCCCGCTGCCTTGCGCAACAGCACCGCCGCCGGTGGCGTCTTGGTAATAAAGGTGAAACTGCGATCCGCATAGACGGTGATCACCACCGGAATGGGCAGACCCGGCTCGGTGCCCTGGGTCTGGGCATTGAATGCCTTGCAGAATTCCATGATATTGACACCGTGTTGACCCAGCGCGGGACCCACGGGCGGACTGGGATTGGCCTGACCGGCTCCTACCTGGAGCTTGATGTACGCCAGTACTTTCTTTGCCATGTTATTACTCCTTTGGGTTCAATCGCCTGAGTATTGCCGCCCACTGTCACGGTGCGGTTATCAGGCTCCCCGGCGCGCCCTGTACTGCCTGCATAAGGGCTCGACTTTCGTTAATGGAAACGGTGTTCATCCTGATCTGCCCTGCCGTGTCGTCGCAGTGCATCCCGGCTGGATACCGTCATCCCCTTCAAGGGGCGCTCCGCAGTTGCCGGGCCCCTAACTCTTCTCCACCTGGCTGAATTCCAGCTCCACAGGTGTGGATCGACCGAAAATAAGGACTGCTACCCGTAATCGGCTTTTCTCGTAATTCACTTCCTCGACGGTTCCGGTAAAATCGTTGAAGGGACCGTCAGTTACCCGGACCATTTCACCGGGTTCATAAACTGTCTTGTGGGTCGGTGTTTCTTCGCTGTCTTCCATGCGCTGAAGAATTTTGTTCGCTTCCTTGTCCGTAATCGGTGCCGGTTTTTCCGGTGTACCACCGATGAAGCCCATCACCCTGGGAGTATCCTTTACGAGGTGCCAGGTATCATCGTTCAGCTCCATGCGCACCAGCACATAACCCGGGAAAAACTTTCGTTCGCTTTTGCGCTTCTGGCCACCTCGCATTTCCAGCACTTCCTCTGTCGGCACGAGGACCTCATCAAAATAATCTTCCATGCCGGCAAGCGCTACGCGTTCCTGCAATGCGTGCATGACCTTCTTTTCATACCCGGAATAGGCATGTACCACGTACCAACGTTTAGCCATTGCGAAGTCCCTTAGCCGATGATGACCGAAACGATGCCGTTCAAGCCCCAGTCAAGAAGCCAGAGAATCAGCGCCACGACGAATACCACGATCAGCACCACGATAGTGGTCTGGGTGGTTTCCTGGCGGGTCGGCCAGACTACTTTGCGAATTTCCACCCGCGCTTCGAGACACAGGTTCCAGAAAGCCCGCCCACGCTGGGTCTGCACGGCTATCCAGCCAGCCACTCCAGCCAGTGCCAGCAATCCTATGGTTCTGAGAAGAAGTGACTCCGTGGCAAAATAGGAATTGGCATAGATACCGCCGGCAACCAGCACGGCGACAGCCACCCACTTCAACCAGTCCAGTCCTTTATCCTGTTCGTTTACCTTATCTGACATAAAAGTTCCGACTCTCTGTGGCTTCCGCAGACAACGAAAATGACTGCCCGTGACCCATAATCAATTTTCCCTGCACAGCCGGTAAGCTGGCAGGCCAGGAGGGAATCGAACCCCCAACCTGCGGTTTTGGAGACCGCTGCTCTGCCAATTGAGCTACTGGCCTAATTTCTAACTACCCCGTCAGCGCCGCCAGAAATGGCTATCGGCGGCGCCTGAACCTGGTCGGGCCAGGTCAGCTGACTGCGAAAACATGCTGAAATTCAGTTTTTCCTAAAGATGACTAAGCCGAAACACCTTTTCAGGTGTTTCGGCTCAACGTCTCTAACCGGATTTTTCTTATTCGATGATCTTTGCAACCACGCCGGCGCCCACTGTGCGTCCGCCTTCCCGGATCGCAAAGCGCAGGCCGTCGTCCATCGCAATCGGTGCTATCAGCGACACTTCCATCTTGATGTTGTCACCCGGCATTACCATCTCAACACCTTCCGGCAGTTCCACCGAACCCGTCACGTCCGTCGTGCGAAAGTAAAACTGGGGACGGTAGCCCTTGAAAAACGGTGTATGCCGTCCACCTTCGTCCTTGCTCAGAATATAAACTTCCGCCTCAAATTTCGTGTGCGGCGTAATCGTGCCCGGCTTCGCCAGTACCTGACCACGCTCAACCTCTTCTCGCTTGGTGCCACGAAGCAGCACTCCCACGTTTTCTCCCGCTCGACCTTCGTCCAGCAGCTTGCGGAACATCTCCACACCCGTACAGGTGGTCTTGGTCGTGTCTTTCAGACCAACAATCTCAATCTCGTCGCCAACCTTGACAATGCCCCGCTCTACTCGGCCTGTCACTACCGTACCCCGACCGGAAATCGAGAAGACGTCTTCGATGGGCATCAGGAACGGCTTGTCAATATCACGCTCCGGTTCCGGTATGTAGCTGTCAAGGGTCTCCACCAGCTTCTTCACCGACGGCACACCAATGTCAGACTCGTCACCTTCCAGCGCCTTCAGCGCCGAACCAATAATGATCGGCGTGTCGTCTCCAGGAAACTCATAGCTGTCCAGAAGCTCCCGGACTTCCATCTCAACCAGCTCCAGCAGTTCCTCGTCGTCAACCATGTCCGCCTTGTTCATGTACACCACAATGTAAGGCACACCTACCTGGCGGGACAGCAATATATGCTCCCGCGTCTGCGGCATCGGTCCATCCGCTGCTGAAACCACCAGGATCGCACCATCCATCTGCGCCGCACCGGTAATCATGTTCTTCACGTAGTCAGCGTGCCCCGGACAGTCAACGTGGGCATAGTGACGATTGGGCGAATCGTACTCAACGTGCGACGTCGCGATCGTGATGCCTCGCTCCCGCTCTTCCGGCGCATTATCGATCTGATCAAACGCCCTGGTCTCACCACCGAACTCTTCCGCGCAGACCTTCGTCAAAGCAGCTGTCAACGTCGTCTTGCCATGGTCCACGTGACCAATCGTGCCAACGTTTACGTGTACCTTCGTTCTTTCAAATTTTTCCTTCGCCATTTTTGACTGCCTCTACCTTCTTTGTCGCTGAGTTAGTGTCCTACAACTGTCAACAGATCTGACGGCCGGGTTACGCGCACCGTCCAGCCGTGGGTCAGATTCTATATCCTCGATAACTATCCGAAACTGATACTGAAACTTAAAGATCACCCTGGTACATGCCGGGTCGCGTCCTGCACCGAAAACAGGGTTGCCCAGCGGCATGGTGCTCACATCCGGAGTCGAACCGGAGACCTCTTCATTACCAATGAAGTGCTCTACCTCCTGAGCTATGCGAGCCTCTCACCGGTTATAACCTGTCCATCGGATGCCAGCAGTCCGTATCGTCCATTTATCCGGTATCTTTCTTATTATTGCTTATAATATGCTTGTTCTGTGGCTTGTATTCCGACTGTTATCCGTCTTGCCTGTCTATAGCTACCAAGTACTTTTAAGATGGAGCGGGTAGCGGGAATCGAACCCGCGCAACCAGCTTGGAAGGCTGGGGTTCTACCTCTGAACTATACCCGCCTGCTAGATACGACAGCGCTTGTCACCTCTAGATGGTGGAGGGGGGTGGATTCGAACCACCGAAGCTTTCGCGTCAGATTTACAGTCTGATCCCTTTGACCGCTCGGGAACCCCTCCCCGCAGAGCTCCCTCGGAGCAATTTCCATTGGCCCTCTGATTCAGACGCGGCATTTTATGGGAATTGAGTTACTTGTGCAATCGTTTAACCGAGATTTTCTGCTCTATCCAGCCGATGGCAAAGCGGCGGAAGTCCGGGCATTTTACGCGTCGCCCCATTCTCCTCACCAGCCATGCGGACTACCCTGCCGCGGGGCCCGCTCAGTCCCTTACGGCAGGGCCAGGGCCAGGCCGTCGAGAACCAGATCGGGAACTACCCTGACCTCCAGCCGTGCTGCATCGACAAATCGTTTGATCAGCCCGGCATCACCCCCGGTCAGCAGGACAACCGGGGCTGCTGACCTGAAAAGTCCTGTACGCTCTCGGCGGATCACCGCTTCGATCAGACTTACCAGCATCATCAGGCTGCCGTGATAGATGGCCTCTTCCGTCGATTGGCCAGGGTCCAGCCCCCAATCCGGCTGGGCGGCCAGCCGGATGGCGGTATTCCCGGTGAGCGCTAAAGTGCCCAGTCGCAGTCCGGGTACGATGTAGCCGCCCAGGTGATCCCCGTGGGCTGCCACCAGGTCCACCGTCAGGGCAGTGCCACAGTCAACCACCACCACCGGGCCCGAAGCTGTCCGATAGGCCGCCAGCATCGCCAGCCAGCGATCGACGCCCAGCCGGTTGAGATCTGCGTAAGCAACGCTGACTCCCTGGCAGTGGCGGCTCACCCTGGCAACTTCGGGAACAAGCTTCCAGCGGGCCTCCAGGCTGTTTTCGAGTCCCGCAAGCAGTTCGCTGCCCCGGACACAGGCGATCCGCGCCCGCTGAATGTCAAACTGTGCCAGTGGTTGTGTAAACAGGTCGTCAACAGCAGGAACTGAGCCACTGGCAACCGGTTGTCCCCCCGTCTCACCGACGCGCCACTTGATGCGGGAATTGCCAACGTCCAGGTCGAGTATCATCGGCCGGTTACCATTACAGGCTGTGCCTGCCCGTGGCCAGTGGCCTGACGGACGGCGCCACTTCACCACCACTGAAGTGTTGTTCACCCTCATCAGTCTTTAAAATCAGCGCCCCGGTTTCGCTCACCCCGGCGTTTACCCCGGACAGGACTCGTCTACCGTCATTGATTTCAACAGGGTGGTGATACAGCGCATCCAGCTTGTGCCAATGCTCCCGGAACGGGGAAAAGCCGTCATTTGCCAGCGTGTCAAGATTGGCTTCAAGGCTGGTCAACACCGCGGCTACCACGGCGTTACGATCTACATCCACGTTGCCGTGAGTGTACAGGTCGGTAACCGGTTGTGTTATTCCCTGCAAGGCGGACTCCGGCATGTGCACGTTGACACCCATGCCGATGATGACGTGCCTGGACGCCACCCGGCTACCATTCAGCTCCAGCAGAATTCCGGCCAGCTTGGCCCCGTCAAGCCATACATCATTGGGCCACTTGACCTGCAGCTTTCCGGTCCCCGACAGCCCGGCAGTCTGCAAACCGGCTACCAGGCTCAGCGCCGTGACCAGGCTGAATCCGTCCAGTACCGAGGGCGAGTTGCCCACGGGCCAGGCCAGTGACAGGTAAATATTGCCGGCGAAGGGACTTGCCCAGTTGCGACCACGACGACCTCGACCCAGTTCCTGCCGCTCCGCCAGGAACAGACCCCGGCCTGTACCGCCCGATCGCAGCCAGCGCAGGGCCGCAGAATTCGTGGAATCAACAGTCAACTGCAGATCGAAAACCTGCAGCGATTCCTGCAGTGTCCCGGGGAGAGCGTTGAGGATCCGGTTGCGTTCCAGCAGCCTGAGGGGCTCCACCAGCCGATAGCCTCTATCGGCATCATATTCGACTTCCAGCCCCAGTTCTGTCAGCGCCGCCACCCGGACTGCCAGCCCGGCCGGATCCCCTCTATCGGTTGCCGGCCACTGCTGCCTGTTGTACCAGTGCCCATCGGCCAGGGTCTGCAGCAGTGCCTGGTCTACCATCGTGAACTCCCCTTGGCGAACTTTCCAATTCCGGGCCAACACCGGGCCCACGGAAAATCAGACGATGTAACCTCCCCGGCCGCAATTCGCACCCGGAGGGACGTCGCATGATAAAAGCAATCCTGGCCTGACACTACGGGAAAGGTCAAAACGTGGCGTCCCGTTCTGAAATCCACATCGGTGGCAGGAGATAGGGTCGGGTGGGCACGGTGCCTGCTTTGTCGTGGGCAGCAACAAGACTTACCACCTGCCCGGCATCGCGGCTGGGTCGTAACCAGCCAGGTTGAATGGATGCCAGGATTCCGGCGCCGCCGGCTGTCGACGGGGGCAACCGCGACCCGGTGCAGCAACTGACCACCAGGTCGCGGGGAACACAGTAGCGGCCTATTCGCTGCCGGAGGTTACCGCTTCCTCGTCATCGCCGGGGCTTTCCCCTTTACGGATCTTGGAAATTACCGACATGGCTTCCAGCATCACCACGACACTGGCAGCCATCACCGCCAGGCTCAGGGAAAACAGCAGCCATTGCCCTTCCAGGAAATAGTTCCGCAGGTACCAGGCACTTGCCCAGAAGGCGACAAACACCACAAACACCATGGGGATCAGGGTAAATTTAGCCGGTCTGCCCAGGCGCATCAGGAAGATGGATACCACCAGCAGCGTCAGGCTGGCCAGGATCTGGTTGGAGGCACCGAAGATCGGCCAGATCCGCATGCCACCGTCCCCCGGGTATTCTACCGAGGCACCGAAGGCCAGGGTCAGACAGCAGCCCACAGCCACCAGGGTGGAAATGTAGTTGTTCTTCAGTGGATTGATCTTATAGATATCGCCCCACTCCTGGATAATGTAGCGTTGCAGACGCAAACCGGCATCCATGGTCGTACCGGCAAAAAGCACTACCATTACCGCCAGCATGGTTTCGGAAAACGACAGGGGTATCCCCCAGCCCTCGGTGATCAGCAGTGCACCGCCGGAAATGAAACCACCCGCGCCCGGTCCGCCGCTGAAGCTGGAGTAGATGGCACTCCAGTCGGCCCCGGTTGCCGCGTACAGCGATCCGGTTACCGCGGTAATAGTGATCAGCGCCAGGGAACCTTCACCCAGGGCACCCAGGTATCCCACAAACCGCGCATCTTTTTCATTGCTGATCTGCTTGGAACTGGTTCCCGACGACACGATCCCGTGGAAGCCGGAAATTGCGCCACAGGCGATGGTGACGAACAGAATCGGGAACAGTGGTGGTGTCCCCGCCGCGAGATTCTGGTTGAAAGCCGGTGCCGTGATTTCCGGCATGGCAATCAGCACGGCGGTGTACAGTACCAACAGCCCGATGACCAGCTGCGCCCCGTTGATGTAGTCCCGCGGTTGCAGCAGCAGCCAGACCGGCAGCATGGAGGCGATACCGGCATACAGGAACAGCAGTATGATCCAGTTGCCGTTATCCCCCAGGCCGAATATATCGGCGGGCAGGGACAGCGGCCAGACACTGCCGACCCAGATGGTGAAGTAGAGAATTCCCACACCGATGGCGGAAATCAACAGCAGGTTGAACTTACGCCGGATCAGCACACCGATGGCGATGGCCACCGGAATTGCCGCCCAGGCGGGAAATACCGAGGTCGGAATGTCCACCATTTCGCTGGCGATGATGGTGCCGAACACGGCATTGACCATCAACAGCAGCAGGAAGATGACGACCATGAACAGCGCACGGGTCCGTTTGCCCACCACGCTCTCTGACAGGGCGCCGATGGATTTTGCCTCGTGTCGGGTACTGGCCCAGAGTGCCCCCATGTCGTGGACGCCGGCGAAGAAAATAGAGCCCAGGGTCACCCACAGTAGAGCCGGAACCCACCCCCAGTACACCGCTATGGCAGGACCCACGATGGGGGCGGCGCCAGCTACCGCGGTAAAGTGCGCCCCCCACAGGACAAACTTGTTGGTGGGCACGTAATCGATACCATCATTGAATCGATGCGCAGGGGTTTCATAATTCGGATCAAGACGATAGATCTTCTCGGCGATGAATCTGGAGTAGACGAACCAGCCGAAAGTAAATCCAACAAGTCCGAAGATAATGATGAAAAGCGAGGACATATATCGCTCCCTGGTTATTATTGTAGAAAACAGCCGCCGAATAATAACAAGTTAATAGCCGCGGACACAACGCAATAGCACTGCCGTAATTCCAGGTCCCTGCCCGGAAAATGGCCCGGGCCACCCAGGTCGGCAATCGGCGACTCCGCCTCGCAGCGGTTTTCGGCTGCCTGCTGGCGATCCCGCGCATGTATCGGGTTCAGCAGCCACCGCCGGCCGCATTACCGGCGCCGACCACCACGGTAAGCCGCCCGAAGATCAAGACATTCACCCGGTAATCCAGTAAAGTGATCTGCCTTTAACCAGGTAACAGCTCCCGACGGAGCGGAGGAAAGCAATGTCACTCTTGCGCACAATGGCAACCGGTTTCACCGGTCTTGCAGCAGTCTTCCTGTTGACCGGTCAGACCGTCGCCCAGCTGGACAATCCCAACGTCATTCCCAACCCCTATGAAACCGTTAATCCGGGAGAGCAGGACTGGGTCACCCTGCCCAATGGCCGCAGCTGGGGAGCAACAAGTACTGTTTATTATGCCGGTGACGGCTATCTCTGGGCTGCCGAGCGCTGCGGGGCCAACGGTAATTGCCTGGACACGCCGGAAATCGACCCGGTATTCCTCATTGATCCCGAGGGTAACGTCATCAGAAGTTTCGGCGCCGGGATGATTGTCTGGCCCCACGGCATCCACGTGGATCCGGAAGGCAATGTCTGGATTGCCGACGCCCGTGGCGACAATGCCCGTGGCAAGGGTCACCAGGTACATAAGTTCAGCCCTGAGGGTGAATTGCTCATGAGCCTCGGCCAGCCGGGCCTCGCCGGCAGGGGCGACCATATATTCGACCAGCCCAACGACGTGCTGGTGGCACCCAACGGTGACATTTTCGTGGCCGACGGCCATTCGGCGGATGGCAACAACCGGATCGTGAAGTACAACAGTGACGGTGAGTACCTGATGGAATGGGGTGGCACCGGCGCTGAAGACGGGGAAATCCGGGTGCCCCATGCGCTGGCCATGGATTCCCAGGGTCGCCTGTTCGTCGCCGATCGCGCCAACAGCAGGCTGCAGATCTTCGACCAGGACGGCAATCATATCGATACCTGGACTCAGTTCGGACGACCCAGCGGCCTGTATATCGACGCCAACGATGTGCTGTATTCCGCGGACTCGGAGTCCAATACGGGTCCCGGCCGCAACCCGGGCTGGTACCGAGGAATCCGCATCGGCAGCGCTGTGGACGGCTTTGTCACTGCCTTTATCCCGGATCCCAATTCCGGCGCGGCGCGGGGCACCAGCGTCGCCGAGGGAGTAACCGCCGACGAAGACGGCAATGTCTACGGTGCTGAAGTAGCCCAGCGCAGGTTGCGCAAATACCGCCTGCGCAGGTAGCGACCACGCCTATTGCGGTTCCAGCTTGTTATCGGACCCGTCGCCGGGGAGGATCGCCGTAACGGCGCCGAACCGGCGAAAAACCTCGTACATGACCCACACCGCACCGGCCGCGATAATTGCCAGCATTCCCCATCGCATCAGGCCGGCGAAGAACTGGGCATCCAGTACCGGCATCTGAAACTGGTACTGGCTCAGCAGGGTGCCCCGCTCCGTCATCCAGTGCCAGGCGCTGTGGGCGATCAATGCGGACAGCAGTATAGTGCCCATTCTCTCGGTTACCACGTAGCGGAACAACAGGTTGAGCAGAGGGATGACCAGCAGCAGAATCATCAGCTGACCCAGTTCCACACCGACGTTGAAAGCCAGCAACGACGTAAACAGATGGCCCCCGGCAAACTGCAGGGTATCGCTGAACAGAAAAGCAAAGCCAAAGCCATGTACCAGTCCGAAGCCGAAGGTCACCATCCACCGGTGGGACAGTTTCGCACCGACGATGTTCTCGAAGGCCATGTAGACTATCGACAGGGCTATCAGTGTTTCGATCAGCGGGGGGAACCACAGTGTGCCCGGGGACAGGCCGAAGGCCGAGCCGATCAGCGTGATGGAATGGGCCACCGTGAACGAGGTCACCACCGGGATCAGCGCGCGGATGTTGCGCAGCGGAATAACCAGGCAGAACAGAAACAGCAGATGGTCCAGACCCTCCAGGATGTGCACGAACCCCATGGAAACGAACCGGAACAGTGCCTGATGCCAGCGCGGGTCCAGCAGTACTTCGCCGGGATTGCCCAGGTAGTTGAAAACCCGCTCGCCGCCACCTGGGGGCAGAAACCGCAGCACCGTGGTGGTCTGGTCTGACAGCGTGCCCAGCCGAGGATCGACGGAAAAATCCGACTGTGGCGAGGAAATCGGGAAAGTAACCTGCATGTCCAGCATGCCCTGGCGCCAGAACAGGTTGACATCATCGCTCAGCGGCGGACTGTTGATATTGGCCAGCGCCTCATCGTAACTGCGGAACGATCGATTGGACGGCAGCGATACCCTGACCCGCTGCAGGGTCTTGTCCTCCAGTTCCTGACCATTCTCAAAAAAGGAAATAGATTCAGTCACATAGACCCGAGCAGCATCCTCAAGCTCAAAGTCTGCCTCGGAAATAACCAAGTATCCCGGCCCTCTCGTGGGAAAGACGATTTCGCCCAGGGCTTCCATCGGCACCCGCAACAGGACATTGAGCTGATTGCCCTCGGGCTTGACGAAGGCGTATACCGTGACCCGGGAAGGAATATCGTGGGCCACGCTTGAATAGGAAAAAAGCAGTAAGAAACAGGGGAACAGGTAGCGGAAAGCGATTTGTCCCATGGTTGGAATGGCAGCTGGCATGTTGGATCAGTCCTGGCGTCGACGCGCTTTTATTGTCAGGGTTAACCGGGATTCGGCACTGGGGTTGCGGATTGTATCCGTTGACCCACCGTTTTTCTTAAATGCGCGCAACCTTATGTCACAGCATGACCCCGGTTCAAGGGTGATTGTCATGTCCTGGCGACAGATGTCAGTTGCGCTGGATCGGTCAATTGTCAGTAATTGTAACTAAGCCCCCCGGATGCAGGCCAGCGAGTATACGGGTCCCCGGGAAGTGAGTATACTCCGGCAGGCTAAATCAATGATAAATCCGTGAAGTGGGTATTCGGAGGGTAAGAATGAAAAAAATTAAAATCACGCTTGGAGTTGCGTTGGTTGGGGGGCTGGTCGCACTTGGCATCGGCCAGTCTCAACTCCAGGAAACTGCCGTGGCTGCCAGCAATGACGTTATGGCGCCACATTTCCAGGTCGATCCGTTCTGGCCCAAACCGCTGCCCAACCACTGGGTACAGGGTCGGACAATCGGCGTCGATGTTGACGATCGCGATCATATTTTCGTGGTCCACCGGGACCAGGAATCCATGTTTTCCGTGCGCACGGAGATCGGTCTCTATGCCGGTGTCAGCGAATGCTGCACACCAGCGCCACCGATCCTCGAATTTGACATAGATGGTAACCTGGTCAACGCCTGGGGCGGTGCTCAGGAGGGTGCCCCCTACGTCTGGCCGGCCTCCAACCACGGCATAGAAGTCGCGCCTAACGGCGATGTGTGGATTGGCGGTAACGGCGGCGGTGACTCCCACGTGCTGGTATTCAGCCGTGACGGTGACTACATTCGTACCGTCGGTATGCCCGGCGAAGACCGGGACAGCAACTCCACCACGCATTTCGCCCAGGTGGCGGAAATCGCCATCGACGAGAATGCTGGTGAAGCCTACCTGGCAGATGGTTATCGCAACCGTCGCGTGGCGGTAGTCGACGTGGCCACCGGTGAATTCCTGCGGTATTGGGGTGCTTACGGCAACCGTCCCGATGACGATGCCGACGTCACCTACACCCCCGGTGAGCCCGGACCCCAGCAGTTCCGCGGCCCGGTGCACTGTGCAGAACCGTCCAATGATGGCCTGGTTTATGTCTGCGACCGTGGTGCTGACCGGATTCAGGTGTTCCGCACCGACGGCACGTATGTTCGTGAAGTCATCATTTCGCCGGCAACCCTGGCTCAGGGCTCCACCTGGGATATCGCCTTTTCCCCGGACGACGAACAGGAGTTCATCTATCTTGCCGATGGCCAGAACTTCAAGATCTACATCATCGATCGGGAAACGCTGGAAGTCCTGTACACCTTCGGTGATGGCGGACGTCAGCCAGGCCTGTTTTATGCGCCGCACAGTATTGCCACGGATTCCGAGGGCAACGTCTACACCACCGAGACCTATGAAGGCAAGCGCGTGCAGAAGTTCCTGTTCCAGGGCATGCAGCCGGTAACCGTGCGTGATCGCGCACCGACCTGGCCAGCCGAGGAACTCTAGGAAACCTCGCCGGCACAGCCGGAAACTGACCTTGAAAAACCGCGACAGGCCAGGCCTGTCGCGGTTTTTTTATACCAGGCACGATGTGCCGGGTGCCGGCTGCCATCGCCGCACCCATGGTGCTATTCCCCCCACCGCTTACCGTGGCACGGCCCCCGCCGGCGCATTCCAGGATGATACGCATCCAGCACCGGGCTCACGAAGTCGCGTGGAGCCCTTTCAATATGGCCCCGAATCGACATATACTCGGTGGTCCGGGGGATTTACCCTACTCAGTCCACCAGGTGTTGAATGACTCAACACTGGCATTTGGAGGAAACAATAATGAAAAAGCTTAAGATTTTCATCGGCCTGACCCTTGCAGCAGGCCTTGTCGCTCTCGGTGTGGGACAAGCCACGCTGCAGGATCAAGCCGTGGAGGCGGCTGCCAACGATGTGATGGCACCCCACTTCCAGGTCGATCCGCTGTGGCCGGATCCCCTGCCCAACCACTGGGTACAGGGCAACACCATCGGCGTAGATGTTGATGACAGGGACCACATATTCATCGTGCATCGAAACTCCGAATCACAGTTCATGCGAATCCAGGAAATTGGCCTGTATTCCGGCGTAGCGGAATGTTGTACCCCGGCTCCACCAATCCTGGAGTTTGATCTTGACGGCAGGCTTATCAATGCCTGGGGTGGACCGGTAGAAGGAGCCCCCTACGTCTGGCCGGAATCCAACCACGGCATCGAAGTCGCCCCCAACGGTGACATCTGGATCGGCGGCAACGGCGGCCCTGACTCCCATGTGCTGGTTTTCACCCGCGATGGCGAATACATTCGCACTATCGGTATGCCCGGTCAGGACGTTGACAGCAACAGCCAGACCCACTTCGGTCGTGTTGCCGAAATCGCCATTGACGAAGAGGCCGGTGAAGCCTATTTCGCCGACGGCTATGCCCATCGTCGGGTAGCCGTGGTCGACGTCGCCACCGGTGCGTTCAAGCGCTACTGGGGAGCCTACGGCAATCGTCCCGACGATGAAGCCGACGTTACCTACACACCGGGTGAGCCCGGTCCCCAGCAGTTCCGTGGACCAGTCCACTGCGCCGAGCCTTCCAATGACGGCCTGGTGTACGTTTGCGACCGGGGTGCCGACCGTATCCAGGTTTTCCGCAAGGATGGTACCTACGTGCGCGAGGTGATTATTTCTCCGGCAACCCTGGCCCAGGGCTCCACCTGGGATATCGCCTTTTCACCGGACGACGAACAGGAATTCATTTACCTGGCAGATGGACAGAACTTCAAGGTCTACATCATCGACAGGGATTCAATGGAAGTGCTGTACACCTTCGGTGATGGCGGGCGACAGCCTGGCCTGTTCTTTGCGCCACACAGTATAGCCACGGACTCCCAGGGCAATATCTACACAACCGAGACCTATGAGGGCAAGCGCGTGCAGAAGTTCGTCTACCAGGGCATGCGCCCGGTTACAGAACGTGATCGCGCATCAACCTGGCCTGCGGAGGCTCTCGAGTAACAGTCGGAACTTCAATCGTCCAGATTGAGACAAAAAGCCGTATCGGGAGAACCGATACGGCTTTTTTATTGATCAGACCGGACCACGGACAGTGCCTGGGTATGCCACCGGTGATGTTTCAACTGGCACTTTTCGTGACCAGCGGAATGCCTGGAGCAACCGCCATGGCCGCAACGCTGCAGGCACCTGCGATCCCCGGGTAAGCCTTACACCGCGATCAACAGCGGTCAGTCTGTCGCGAAACAGACCAAAACGACCGCCGAAAGGTGGCCTTTTTACTGAAAACCTTCCACAATCTGCCTATCCGCCACTAACATCCCGAAAAAAGCAGGAACAGGCAGTAACTACGGAGAAGAGAATGAAATACAAGCTAAGTTTTATCACCCTGTGCATGATGCTTATGTCACCGGTATTCGCGGCAGAGGAAATCACCGTGGACTATACCTACGGCGGTGAACCCCGGGTGGACCTGGCAAACATGTCCAGGGGTCCGCTCAAGATCGGAAATTTCAGCGATTCCCGGAACGGCGATCCCAAACTTATCACCGATGCGGCCGGCGGCTACATAGCCGATCGACCACTGGCGGAGATTGTTCGCGACGCGCTGGCCCAGGGCCTGGGAAAAGCCAATGCCCAGCTGGTTGAATCCGGCGAAAATATGACACTGGTGGGCACCGTGGTGTCATCGGAAGCAACTATGCTGGATGAAAATGGCGTCAGTTCCATTCGCCTGACAATTCGCACCCAGGTCCAACTTCGGGGATCCGGAAGAACCATCTGGCAGACCGTTCTGTTTGGTCGGGGCACGGCCCCACAGTCCGAAGGCATCGAACAGGCACTTGCCAATGCCCTCGATCGCACTATCAGCGGCCTTCTGCAAGACCAGTATTTCCTGATTGAAATCCAGTAGCAACGATGTTGTCGTCGGGCCGGGCACAATGCCCTGCCCGACTTAACAATCTGAGGTTCTCTAGCGAAAGCAGCCCAGCAATTCACTCAGGTCTTCAGCGGGTGACAACGCCAGTTCGGGGAACAGGTCCAGACCGGTCAGACTTTCCACTTCCGTCACAGGAATCAGCTGATCGCAGTGATGAACGTGAAATGGCAGATCCTGCGGGAACACGAAGGCAGCCATCCTGCCGGTCTCGTCTATCACGACTTTGAAGAAGCCACCCGGCACCTTAACGCCAGACAGGTCGGAGTAGTTGCGTAATTCATATCCGTCTTCGGCGTCTTCCCCACTTTCCTGCAAGTCTCCGTAAACAGGCCCGGTCAACACGTACACCGCCTCGCTACGATTAGCCAGGTTCCTGACTGCCCATTCAAGTCCGTACCAGGAACCCCGATTCAGCTCACTGTTCCGCGGTACCCTGTTGGTGAGGAAATTGACATCAGACCAGTAAGGGGTGCCGGCAAAGCTGACCAGCGGCGCAAAATAGTACAGCTCCAGCTCACTTTCCGCACTGCCGACCTCCCCCGGTTGCAGCGTATCGTCGATATAAGGGTCAGGACGGGAATCCCGGGAAAGATTGGTCGCCACTCCGATAGAACCGGGAGTCACCACGTAAGCCACCCAGTCGGCAATCCGCGTTGTCGGGTTGAAAGACAGGGTGTAGATGGCCCTGGCAATGAGAGAATTCTGTTCAGGCGTGCCCGTCGGACAACCACCAAAACAGTGGGCAATGCGCACCGTCTCGGCAGTCGCCGGCGATGTTGACAGGCCAGTCCAGAAACAACAGGCCACTATTACCAGGTAATGCAGGTATCTCGTCTTTCTCATTTCGGCTTTCCGTCTATGACCCACGCTGGCCCTAATCCGCCTGCCCTGCAGACCACCACTTCAACATGCCTGGCAATACGGACTGCCGGGGGTTTTCGATCCGGCAGAGTAAACCAGGGGTAGCGTCATTTCAATCGTTTAGAATGCGGCTGTCCGCCGGTTGCATCGCCTCGCGCTGCCACGCAATTCGGGATAAAGCGCAAGTTTTTGGCTATCTGAAAGTTGAAATACAAGGCTTTTGCAATTTTCAGGAAGTATTCGTAACCTGAGCAGCTTACCATGCGTCCATTCCAGTGAAGGCGCTGGCTGCCCGGACTCTTCGCTGCGCCTTGACCAGTCCTTAACCAATCCTTTCAGCTGAGGTTGAAAATTATGTTCAGATTCGGAAACGTCGCCAGGACCCTGGGAATAGCCGCATTGACTGCCGGCCTTACCGTGGGCCTGAGTTCCGCGGCCGTGGCCCAACGCGTCAGCGACTTCTCGCTGATTGATCATCACGGCAAATTCCACCAGGTAAGCCGCTACGCGGATCACGACGCCTTGGTGCTGTTCGTTTATGACAGGAACAGCGAGGTGGTGGAAGACGCGCTGCGTGACTTCAACCGCGAAATGGGACGCTTCGAGGATGATAATGTCGCCTTCTTCATGATTGAGTCCACCGGCATTGCCGACAAGTCGGTCATTGCCGCCGCGGCGGCAGAGGATGAGATCGACATTCCCATCCTGGTAGATGACACCCAGCTGGTCAGCGAGGTACTGGGGATTACCCGTGCCGCCCAGGTCGTGGTGATCGATCCAGCAGCACGGGAAATAATCTACAGTGGCGCGCTGAATGACCGTTTCATGGCCGGCAGTGATCGCCGTCGGGCCCGGAATCACTTCCTGCGCGAAGCACTGGAAACCGTTATTGCCGACGGCGAGTTCAGCCTGGCCGGTCAGCCCAGCAGCGGCGAGGCCATTGTGTTTGACAGTCGCCGGCAAGACGCTGCCGCCGGGATCGATTACGCCAGCGATATCGTGCCCATTATCGAGCGCCGCTGCGTT
>Ga0209273_10001258_pt1 | contig 23848 bp, 16 predicted proteins | sample tdAd471_FD_187126 | JGI IMG/M metagenome (GOLD analysis project Ga0209273, IMG submission 187126) | Marine sediment microbial communities from the Atlantic coast under amendment with organic carbon and nitrate - tdAd47.1 (SPAdes)... | ecosystem: Environmental > Aquatic > Marine > Coastal >...
ACCCTGAGAGGGTTTCACACTCCGCCCGTCGGCTTGTGGAACCCTTTCAGGGTTCGGTGATTTCTGATCGTTGACCCGGGGTGGCGCGGCTGCGCCGCTAACCCCGGGCTATGTTGTAAGACCCCGCTGGGGTCAGCAGACAATCTTCGGCCTGAAGACTTCGCAGTCGATCTGTTTCATGGAGGCGGTGAGGGCGGCGAAGTCGGTGTCGGGTGGCAGGCAGCCGACTATGGCTCCGCCAGAGCCGGCGAACTTTGCGGAGACGCCGCAGCGGCGGGCGGTTTCGATCATTTGAACGTGAGTTGGCGAGAGGTCGCAGATCGAGGCTCGCAGGTCGTAGTTCTCGTCCATCAGTCGTGAGAACTCGGCATGATCGCCGGACCGCAGTGCCTGGCAGGCGGCGTCGGTCAGTTCGGCGAAGCGGTGCATCGCGGCGACGACGGCGGTGTCGCCGCGGTTGAAACGGGCTCGCAGTGGAGCGTGCGTCACTTCGGTTGGCTCGCCGGCTTCGCGGCTGAAGGCGACGTACAGCGGCGGCAGCAGATTCGGATCGAGCGATTCGTAAGTGCCACACTCCAGACCGTCGATGACCTCGCACTGGTGCTCGGCGAAGTCCATCGAGACCAGACCTTCGTAAACCTGAATCACCCGGTCCTGCAGCCCGCCGGTGATGCCCAGTTCGGAGTTCTCAACGTGCAGGGCCAGCGAGGCGAGAACGCGCGGCGGGATCTCGATCTGGTAGAAGTCCAGCAGTGCCCGCAGCGTCGCGACGATGATGGCACTCGATCCGGCCAGCCCGACCGCTCGCGGAATATTGGATTCGTAGCGGATCGAAAAGTTGCGATCGTGCAGCTGGCGCCCCGTCCGCTGGCAGTACTCGTTGAAGCACTTGATCGTCGCTTTGACCAGCCGCACGCCGCCGTAATAACCATGCAGCTGAACGTCGTGCTGCAGTTCGTTGATCGACCGAAAACGGCTGCGGTCGTCCTGGCTGAGTACGATCTCCAGCTCTTCCCATTCGTAAAGCACGACCTGCGCAAAGTAGTTTCGCACGATGACGGACAGCGTCCGGCCGTGGTACCCGTCTGACGGATTGCCAATCAGCCCGGCACGTGCGTAAGCCCGGCGACGAATGAGTTCCATGCTGAATGCTTTCCGCGGCGACAGTGACGGCGCGAATTTCTGGAGGAAGCTGATCGCGGAACGGTGCGAGCCCGACGGCTTCAGAACGGTGAGCAACCCGTCGGCTCGCGCGAACGTCCGGTTTGCGATCATCCGATGAATTGCGAGCTTTCGCTTGACGGCTGATGACAACTCTGACGATCAGGCCCGAACTCTGGCGGCCAGTCTAAGTCAGGTCGCGAGAATCTGTAACGCGATCTCTCGCGGTCGGGGAACGAGAAGCTGCCGAATTCGCACACGAAAACGGACGAACTGCTGCAGCCGCTCCAGAGCGCGGGACGTGCCAGACTCGTTCGCCCGGCCCATCGCCGTGACCTCGTGCGGGAAGCTCAGTCAGACAGAATTGAGCCCGCCCGAACGTCTCGATACCGTGCGCGGCGGTTTCGACACTCCTTCAGAACTGAACCCAACCCGTTCGACATGGCTATTGAATTTCAGTGCCCGGAATGTTCCGCGTCCATCCGCGTGCCCGATACCGCGTCCGGCAAGCAAGGGACGTGCCCCGGCTGTGGCATCAAGCTGCTCGTGCCGGTCGTCGAGATTCCAGATACCTCGACCGGCACCGCCCCGCCGTCAGGTTTGACTCCATCCACGCCGGCACCTCCGCCCGCGGTTCCGCCTCAGTTTCCGGCGACAGAGTTTCCAGCGTCTCAGGGACCGCCGGCGACTGCTCCGTCCGCGAGCCCACCCGCTGGCGGTTTCGAGAACAGCCCCGCCGCGCCGCTCGGACCGACTGCGGGTTCCACGGGATTGCCGGGGGCTCCGTTTGAGGCTCCGGTCATGAGCCCCGGCCAGACCGCTTTGCCGTTTCCTCAGGAACCGCCCGGAGTCGTCCCAACCCCCGTGGCATCGTCTGTCCGTCGTCGGACTCGCCGCAAAAGCAGTGCACTATGGTTTCCAATCGTTTGCGGAATCGCGCTGGTTGCCGGAGTTGCCTGGCTGTGGATCCCGCGTGCGAACATTTCCGGCGACCGGACTGCCGAGTTCATTACCCGACTGGATGGCCTGCCTCCAAAGCAGATTCCCGCCAGCATGGCTGACGTGAAGACCAGCATTCGCAAGCGGGTTCTGGAACGGTTTGCGGACGACTCGGAATGGCTCCGCAGTTCACACGCCGAGGTCGAGTTCTCCGCCGGCAACGAGGGCCTGGTCATCCGCGTGGCTGAAGGACGCGAAACTCGCTTCGTGCGTTTCCGCATCGATCCGGGGCTGCGGGACTGGTACACCGCGAACGGGCAGCAGCTTGATGACGACCATAAAACGGAACTGGGCAAGTCACTGACCGAGTTCTTCGAAGCGTGGGACGTCGCGATCCGCAATCAGACCGGCGTCGATCAGGTGATGCGGTTTCGCGATACGGTCGGCCTGTCCGGGTGCGTTTACGGCCTTGGCTACAACGTCTCGGCGCGAGTCGACGGCAACCTCTACCCCTGCGTTTACGAAGACGACAGTTCGCTCTACTTCCTGTTGCCGCGCACGACGAAGAAGTTTCAGATTCTCGGGTTCCACTCGAACGGCGACCGCGCTGATTTTCCCGGCGAGTATCGCGTGACGATCAAGGCGGGGCAGAAGCCGACCGAGTGAACCGTCCGGAATTCAAAAAGGCCGACCGCAGAACTCGCTGCAGTCGGCCTTTTGTTTGAGCCCCGTGTTCTGTGCGAATTCAGCGACTGGTTCTACGCGAACACGGCTACTGGCACAGGCCCGAAGGTCAGGCAAACAGTGCCGGAACGTGCTCGGCCTTGACCAGTTCGCGCGGCTGGTTCAGGTGGTTGTAGACAACCGTCTGCGGGTTAATGCCGAACGAGTGGTACACCGAGGCAAGCAGTTCGCCGGGATGGACGGGATCTCGCAGGGGAGCCGAACCGGTCTGATCCGATTCGCCGTGAACGTAACCGCGTTTGGTCCCGGCTCCGGCGACGATGCCGGTGTAGCAGTACGGCCAGTGATCGCGACCGTCGTCCGAGTTGTTATTGCCGGACGTGCTGACACCGCGTTGTGGACTGCGACCGAACTCGCCGATTGCCACAACCAGTGTGTCTTCCAGCATGCCTCGTTCGTCGAGGTCGCTGATCAGAGCAGACAGGCCGGTGTCGAGCATCGGAGCCGACTGCGTCTTCATGCGCTTGGACAGCCCGCTGTGAACGTCCCACGAGTGATTGTTCGAGTTTGCGACCTTCGGCCAGACAACCTCGACGACTCGCGTCCCCGCTTCGACCAGTCGTCGAGCCAGCAGACAGGAATCGCCGAACGTGTTGCGGCCGTACCTCTGCCGGATTTCCGAAGACTCAGAATCCAGATCGAACGCCTCGCGAGCCTTGCCGGACACGATCAGGTTCAGTGCCCGATCGTAGTATTCGTTGAGCGTGTAGTCCTTGACGGCCTCATCGACGACTTTCATGCGCTTGACGATCGAGTCCCGCAGTTTGGCGCGGCGTTCGAGTCGGGTCGCAAAGACGTCGGGCCGCAGCTCGAGGTCGTCGACCTTGATCTTCGTCATCTTGGCCATGTCCATGTCGTCGCCCGGCGGGTACAGCGTGTACGGGTCGAGCGCCCGGCCGAGGAACCCCGCGGTGCCACCCTTACCGACGACGTTCGACTCCTGCAGCGGTCGCGGCAGCATGACGAACGGCAGCATCGGCTCGGTCGGCGGTTTGATGCGGATGATGTTCGAACCGAAATTCGGGAAGTCCTTCGGCGACGGCGGTTCGAGCTGGCCGGACGGGCTGACTTTGTCCGTCGTATAGCCGGTCATCATCTGATAGATCGCCGCCGTGTGGTTGAACAGGCCATTCGGCGTGTAGCTCATTGACCGGATCATCGTGAAGCGGTCGTTCACCTGCGCGAGATTCGGCAGGAGTTCGCTGAACTGAATGCCGGGCAGCTTGGTATCGATCGGTTTGAAGACCGACTTCACGTTGTCCGGCACGTCGGTTTTCGGATCCCACAGGTCCAGGTGCGACGGGCCTCCCTGCAGATAGCACATGATAATGTGCTTCGCCTTGCCCCAGCCCGCGCCGCCACCGCTTCCGGCATTCGCTGCGTCGGCCTGAAGCTGCAGCGCTCCGCCGAGAGTCAGCCCGAGCATCCCCGACCCGCCAACTCGCAGCACATCGCGTCGCGAGACGCCAAGCCCACTGTCACACAGGTCACGTCCAGGTTCACCAGCAATTCGCCACATGGTTCTACCTCGTGTTCAAAAACTCGATTGGGAATCAGTCGACATCGTCTGCCGGGTTGTCTGCGTATGGCCGGATGGCCACAAGGCCGGATCGTGTGAATTGAATCGTCAATTCGTGGCCGACAAGCAGCCTCGTTCCGATCAGCGGCACGCCGTCGCAGACCGCACAGGACACTGTTCGAATCTCGCCATCCCAGAAAATCCGGCAAAGGTAAAAGTCAAAACGGGTGAGAGTTCCATCGGCCAGTTCAGCGTTCTCGGATGCTGCCCATGTTAGATTCAGTAAGCTCGCATGCTCGGGTGTCAGCAGCAGCGTTCCGGAGAATCCCGTGTCGACGACAAAGTCGATTTCGTGCTGCCGATCTGCTGAGTCGAGAACTGCGAGGCGAACCACAGGCTCGTCACGATTCCGGACCCAGCCATCAATCATCCTTCTGTGCTCTCAGACTTCCTGCTCCGAGTCGATGCACGGCATCAAACCCCACACGGACGATCCATGGCTGAGCCTCGGAATTCTGTTCAAACAGAGGGGTCGTCACCTCAAGCTCGTCATCGCCGACGACGAACTTCCCGGTTTCAATATCGACAGCAACCAGTCTTCCGTGATTGGCCACAATGTCGATTTGCGGTTTGACAACGTTTTCGAAAAGTTCGTCGCCACGACGCGCAAATTCGTCGAGCGGATATTTTCGTCTTCTTGCAACCATGCTGTTCTCCATCACGAAACGGCATCGCTTCTCGCGACAACTCAGTGATTGAACAGGAATTCCGGCGAGTTGATCAATGCCCAGGCGAGGTCCTGGGCTGCGGTCAGGCGTCGGGCGGCGAGTTGTTTTGTGCTGAAGTCGCTGTCCTTGCGGAGCTGAAGCAGGAGCGGGTCGTCCTGAACTTCACGACCGACGAACTGCAGTGTCGACTTGCGCTTCGTCACGCCGGGATCTTCAGGCACCGGCTGCTTCGCTGTCGCCAGCGCTTTGTTGAGGTTCTGCAGCCCCATGTCGGACTTACGGAACCACTCCAGCAGTGTCGCCTTCTGAGCGTCGGTCCGCTGAGCTTCCTCGACAGACGCGATCGCACTCAGACTTTCCGGCAGGCTGAGACCGGGGCTCTTCGTCGTGGTCGCCGAAATGCGGAAGCGACCGAGCAGGTGCTCCTTGGCGTTATGGTTCTGATGAATGATCAGTTTCAGGGTTGTGCCTTCGTCCGAACCGATCGGCTCTTTCGCCTCGAAGGTCAACCAGTGAACGACGCCGCCAGCGGCACTGATCGCCCAGGCGTTCTGGTTACCAGCGTTGCCGTCGACCGTCAGTGCAGCGTTGAATCCTTCCTGCAGGAAGTCCGCTTTCGCGTTCTGCAGGGCCACTTTCTTCAGCTCGTTCGGCTTCGCAGACGAGCCCGCGTGCAGTTCGAACTCAGTCACGACAAAGTTACCGTTGTCCGGAATGCCGGGACCGACGCCCTTTTCCTTTGCGTACGGCAGCGCTTCGATGCGGAACCCGGTGATGCCTTTCAGCGATGTCTGCAGCGTCACGGTATACGTGCCGTTGTCGGCCTTGCCGCTGGCTTGAATCGAGCGATCGTCGAGACGTTCCAGCGTGACGCCTTTCACGGCTTCCAGCTTTGTCGCTTCCAGAGGAAACCATTCGGCGTTGCCGCCCTGCTTCAGGCGGTTGGCCGCGTGAGCCGGCAGCTTGTCGTCGTAGGCCTTGAGGTCAGCTTCTGCTTTGGCAATGCGTTGGTCGCGTTCCTTGTTCAACTCGGCGATCTTCGGCGCGATCTTTTTCTGGTAGGCCTCGAGGTCGGCCTTCGCGATGGAGATCTCCTGCTCGCGCTGCTGTTCCCGCTTCGGCTTCTCGGCCTTCCACCAGCCTTCGCGTTCGGCAAGTTCGGCGAGCAGACGCTTGTGGTCGCCGTCGATCGTCTGCATTGAAGCGACGACCGCTTCGACCTCGGACTGATCGGCGGGACGGTTCAGCACGCGCAGAAACAGCTCGTTGATGAGCTTCGGATCGTCGGTGTGTTCGTTGACAAGTTTTGCGATGGCGTTCTGCGGGTCAGAAATCGCGTTGCCGACAGTCGGGCCGCTGACGAGAGCCATGACCGGGCCGAGTGCGACGCCCGACGAACGCTCACACTCGCAGGCACTTTCGCGAGCCGGGCGTCCGAAGTTCGACAGGAAACCGTCCGGCAGCTTGACGCCAGCGTCGGGGATCTGAGCGGCTCGCGTGCCGGCAGCGACTCCCGGAATCTTCGGTGTCGATCCTGTCACACGGTGAATCGCGTCGAACAGTGCTTCCGCCGTCAGACGCTTTGGCACGGCGTGCGAGTAGTTCGTTTTGTCGTCGGCGTTCCATTCGTTGGTCGCCATCGACAACTGATAAGTCCGCGACTGACAGATCGTCCGCATCAGCTCGCGAACGTTGAAGCCGCTGGCGATGAACTTCTGCGTCAGATCGTCGAGCAGTTCCGGATTCGTCGGCGGGTTGCCAGCTCGGATATCGTCGAGTGGCTCGATCAGCCCGACGCCCATCAGGTAACCCCAGATCCGATTCACATAACTCTTCGCGAAGTACTGGTTGTCCGGCGACGTGATCCAGGCGGCGAGTTGCTGACGCCGCGTCGCGTCTTCTGGAGCCTCGTAATCGCAGTCGTAGGGGAATTCCGGGGCCGTCACCTGGCCAGTCCGGTCGTGAGTGATCTCGCCGTCCTGCTTGTCGAAAACGACTTCGTACAGCGGCTTGGCCCCTTCGACCGCTGTGCCGCCGATCCGTCGCTTGCCGGATGCCGGGTCGCTCTTCAAGCCAAACTGAGCGAAGTAGGCTGCTGTCTGGTAGTACTGATCCTGAGTCCAACGCTCGAATGGATGATCGTGGCACTTGTTGCAGTTGAACCGCACGGCCAGCCACAGATGCGTCGTATTCTCCATTGTCTCCGCCGGGTCGCGCAGAATCTTGAAGTACGACGCGGCCGGATTGTCCTTGTTGGAACCTTCCGCTGTCAGGACTTTCCGTGCGAATTCGTCATACGGCGTGTTGGACGCAATCTCGTTGCGAATCCAGTCGCGGAACGCCTTCGCGCCTTCCGGAGCGAGGAACTTCCGATTGACCTGCAGCAGGTCCGCCCACTTGTTGGTCCAGTGGTCAACGAAGTCGTCGGTGCCAATGAGCTTGTCGATCAGCTCGTTGCGTTTCTCGCGCGTCTCACGTTCGTCCGCAATGAACGCCTTGACCTCGTCCGAGGTTGGCGGCAGACCCGTCAGGTCGAGGTAGATACGGCGAATGAATTCCGCGTCTGAACACACTCCTGACGAGCGAATCTTCATACGTTCGAGTTTGCTGGCGACGTGTCCGTCGATGAAGTTCCAGCTTTCGGGCGCTTCCCAGACAAAACCGCTGCGGTCGCCCATCGCGGTCAGCGTTGTTGCGTCATAGCGGCCTTCATAACGGGCGAGGATCGGTGCTTCGCCACGTCGTTTCGTTGTCACGAGGCCGCCGACTTCGGTGTCAGCAACGTCGGTGTTGCCGCTTTCGATGAACGCCTCTTTTGTGACGTCCTTCACATCGCCGTTGGAGTACGTGGCGACAACTTTCATCTGAGCTGTATCGCCGAGCTTCTGCACGACAGGATTTTCCGGCGTCACATCGATCGAAACGACGCGCGGCGAGGTCAGATCGAGCTTCGCTCCGGCGGCAATCCAGTCGCGGATCAGCTTGTAGTAGTCCGAGCCCTGCTTTGTGAGCTGCCCGCCGACATGCGGAACCGCACCAGTCGCCTTGAGCAGCATCAGGCTGTTGTCCGGGTTAGCGATGTTGGCCCGGCGCGACTTCAGTTCGTCGCTGAACGCTCGCGTGTCGTACAGCGGGTCGTAGCCTCGCAGTGACAGTTTGAAGCCAGCTTTGCCAGCGCGGGCTCCGTGACACGTTCCCTGGTTGCAGCCGAGTCGCGACAGAACGGGTGTCACATCGCGGATGTAGTCGACCTTCGCAACCTGCTCAGCGGAAGCCGATTCGAGCGGAACCGAGCTGAAGTCCGCGACCTGCTTGCCGGTTTCCGTTTCGTAGATGCGAACCTTGCCGTTTGATCCGGCGGCGGCAACGTTCTTGCCATTCGGCGAGAATCGCACGGCGTAAATGCCGGCGTCTTCGACCGCAATCTTCGCGACGACGGGCAGCGGCTTCTTCTGATATTCGGCCAGCTTCTTCTTTTCAGCGTCCGACTGCTGCATCACTCGCTTGGCGAGAATCGCTTTGATGTCCGCCGGAGCGTCGGTATCGATGTCCGTGTTGTAGACAATGATGTCGCCTTTGCCGTCGAGGCTGCTGCCGGCGACAGCTCGCTTGCCATCGACGGAATAATCAACGCCGAAGACGCGGCCGCGCAGCGGTTCGAGTTCGCGAATCAGGTTCGCGTTGTCACCGATGACTCGCTTGGTGATGCGGAAGATGCGGAACAGTTTCGGCTTCCCGTCCGCGCCGCCAACGATGATCTCGTCACGAGTCGGATGCGTGTCGACAGCGGCAATACCGCCCTTCAGAGCGCCCGGCGTGATCGATGTGACGTTGTCGATGAACCGCTGCGTCGCGACTTCGGTGAGCTTGGCCGTCATGTCGCGGCCGACCGAGATGACGTGATCGCCCGCCGGGTTCCAGACGGTGTCGAGCGGCCAGTCACTGTGAGCACCGTTGAAGAGCACCTGCTCGCCGGTTTCCGCATTGATCGCCCGCAGCGTGTTGTCCGAGCAGCCGAAGGCGATCCGCGTTCCGTCCGGCGACCAGCTCGCCCCGTACAGCGTGTCGTAGGTCACCGAGTGCGACAGCAGGAGCTTCTTATCGGCGACGTTCCAGACCTGAATTTCACCCATGCGACCGGGGTTGCCGCCAGCGACAGCGATGCGGGCACCATCCGGTGAGAACCGCACGGACTCGATGCGCTCCGAGAGACCAATCAGTCGAGCGACGATGCCTGAGCCGTCAGCCTTGTGAATGAGGACCTCGTGGTAACCGGCAACGGCGATCAGCTTGCCATCGGGGGAATAGTCAATCGAGGTGATGACCGGCGGCAGCGAGTACGTCGGCGGGTGCTCGGCGTCGAATCGCACCTGAGCATTCTCGGGCGTGTCGTTCTTCGCACCCTCGGCGATCCAGCGCCGAATCAGCTCGATCTCGGCCCCGCTCAGCGGCTTCTTGCCCTTGGGCATTTCCGCTTCGCCGTTCTCTGGCGTGATGAGCTGCACGAGATAGCTCTCGTCGGGTTTGCCCGACACGACCGGAGCCGTTTCGCTCTCGCCAGCTTTCATCACGAGGTCGAACGACGTCATCACGTACTCGCCCGCCGTGTCGGCCTTGGCCGGCTGATGGCAGCCCTGGCAGTGAGCCTGCAGGATCGGCCGAATCTCTTCGTAATAACTGATGGCAGCTTCGGCGTTGTTCGGAACGACCGAGAGCAGTGCAGCGGAAACAGCTGGAACGAACGCAGCGCGAAGGAATCTCGCGAGCATGGCAGCACCCCGTAAAGAGCGGTTGCAGGACATCCCGAGTCGATCAACTTCTCACCATCCGTGACGGAAGGATCGCTGGGAGGAAGTCGGTAGGCAGCAACGGTGGGAATCACAGCTCATCGGCGTGCTGACAACCCATCTGTCAGCCAAGTATCCGGAGCCATTGATGCAATGAAGCTACCAGTTCCCCAGACAGCCCGCAACCTGCGGCAGTGGACAGGCTCAGGTCAGAAACCAGTGCAACACCGCCTGCATCGATCTCGGAACTTCAGACCTTCAGAAAGCAGACTTCGTATCTCTGCTGGTTTTTGTCACGGGTCACCAGTGTTGCTCCGAGCCCAATCGTTTGGGCCACCAGGAGTCGATCGAACGGATCGTGGGCAGCTTCAGACAACAGATTCGGATCATCGACCCACCAGAGAACGACATGCGTGTCCAGCAGCAGTTTCATTCCGGACGCATCCCGAAGCCATCGGCCAGATCATCGGGCAGTTCGTCAAAATCGTCAGCGATCCGAATCTGCTCTTTCCACATGCCGCCGCGTCGGCGCTGCACTGGTGCCTCCGACGACTCGACGACTTCAACCCCGACCTCGGCGCCTTCCGGGAGGCTGTCGGGTTCGTCGAGGATGACGATTGCGTTCTGTACTCGGCCTTTGACTGTCATCTCACACCTCATCAACAGAGACTGGCCAGACGATACCAGAGGCCGGAATGTGTCGGAAAGACTACTCAGCGTCGGCGGCCGGTCGACCGGAAACGACGGCAGACTCGCTCTGGCAAGCGGTGCGTCGGAAATGCGGCAGATAGAAACCTGCCAGGCGTTCGGTCGGCACGCTAAAGCATTCGGCGATGAGCAGCGTCCCGTTGCCGAGTGTCTGGCCGTCGGGGCCGTGATTTTCACGACGTCGGCACCGACGTGCACAGCAAGCGATCACTGGATCCCGGGGCTGAGAAGATTCTCCGGCTCGTGCGGATTGAGCCCTGCGGATCGAAGTTCGTCGATCTGGTCTTGAGGCGAACCAGAATGGCAGCCATCCGTGGCACCATTCATGGCCTCAGCTCTCACACTCGAATCGTTGTCTGCGAGTCCCGTTCTGACTTCTCCAGAGGCCAGAACCTCGCTTCGCCGGTTGTTGCGGACCGAACCTACGACAACTCTCTCTCATGTCTTACCAATGCCCCATTCGGTCCCCGCTCAGCGATGACCGCGTCGTTGCCTGGAATCCTGCTGAGGATCGAGCAACGTCCAGTCGCTGGTCCTGAGCAGCGGGTCCAAATCACACGATCGAAAATCAGACAGTGCCTGTCTTAACGCGAACAAACTTCCGCGAATCAAACTGATCATTTGTCTGCAGTAACGCAACTGCTGCATCAGTTCGCTGGCCGTGCGTAACGCGACCGCAGTCGTTTCATCGCCGTAACATGCTGATAATCAACGAGTTACATTTGAAAGTAGGATCGACACGCGACCATTTTCGGTCGATAATCAAACTCCGTCGCCTCGTTCAGGACTCCTCATGTGAGGCAAACATTCACGATCACGTGCCCCCGTCAGGAAGGGTTGTTGTTGAGATGCGGCCACAACGGTGGCGTCTCCCGACACCAGTCAGAACGAATCCCGCTCGTGCGGATGTGACACAGGAACGCGTTGATCTTCAGAATTTCCGGGATTCCCGCGAGGCAGTACGAACCTGATGGCAGACACGACATCGACGCGACTCTGGCTGGAAGCTGCTCGCCGTTCAGACAGCCTCGCACTCGACCGGCTCTGGAAACGGTTTTCCCCGAAAATGACGAGGCTGGCGGCTCAGTGGCTGGCGAGCAGGCCGCGGTTTCCCGGCTTCGATCACGACGACGTCGCGCAGGTGGCATTCGATGCGTTTTCTGCAGCGCTGACCGAGGGTCGTTATCCGGACGTTGGTGGCAGCGATGAACTCTGGCGGTTGCTGGCAGTCATCACGGTTCGCAAGGCCAGCGACCTGGCGAAGGCGGAATCGGCTCAGCGGCGAGGTGGCGATGCAACGGTCGTCTCGCTGAACGATTCCGGGCTCGCCGTGATGCCTCCCGCTTCTTCAGAAGCAACGCCCGAACTCGCGGCGGCGATGACGGACGAGTTTCGTCGCCTCCTCAGCGGACTCGCCGACCCGGAACTCGAGACGGTGGCCTTATTGAAGTTCGAGGGCTACACGAACGACGAGATTGCTCAGCACCTCGGCTACACGCGGCGGACGATTCAACGCATGCTTAATCGAATTAAGCGCCTCTGGAGTCACGAGATCGAGCAGAACGGCGCTGGAGAATCCTGAGCATGACTGTCCTGAACGATCTCTTTAACGCGACGCGGCAGCTCTCCAGTCGACTGGATCGTGATCGCGTGATCGATGAAATCTGTCGCCAGTTCGAAGCTGCCTGGCCATCAGAAGAGCCGCTGCGTATCGAAGATTGTCTGGCGGCCGTCGACCCGCAGGTTCGGCATGAGCTGCTGTTCGAGCTGGTCGCTGTTGAAATCGAGTTGCGACAGAGCGACGGGCACCTGGCCACTCGTGATGAGTACCTGTCGCGTTTTCCCGAAGATGAGCCGATCGTCACGGCCGCGTTCGAGGACGTTTTTCGTGTCGCTGTTTCTGAGCCCGCGAGGGTTGAGGAGCCTCTCCCCGAGCGCTTTGGTGAGTTTCGCGTCGTACGCGAGATCGGTCGTGGCGGGATGGGGGTCGTCTATGAAGCCGAGCAGGAGTCGCTGCAGCGGCGCGTCGCCCTGAAGTCTCTGCTGAGGCAATACGACTCGCGATCGCCGATTGAAAGCCGCCAGAGATTCCGTCGCGAAGCTCGCGCCATCGCGCGGTTGCATCACTCGAATATCGTTGATGTTTTCGGTGACGGCGAACACAACGGTGTCCCGTATTTTGCAATGCGGCTTATCGACGGCTCAGGCCTCGATCAGGTCATCGCCAGACTGCAGTCGATGAGCGATTCGCGAAATGCAAATGCCTCAGGAGATCAGTCGACGGCGAAACAGGACGCCGTCGATACTGTCGGTCGCTGGCAACGCTGCGGTGCGGCGGAGTCTGACCGGCAGGAAAGCCAGCACTCGCATGCTGGCGAGGCTGGCGTGCCCTCGGAAACTGACACGAGTGGTCCGGTAGCAGATTCGACGCCAGAGAAGTCAGCTTCCGACGCTGATTGGCAAGCGACTGGTGTCAGCTCGGGAGAAGATGTCTGTCCAGGCGAGGATATCCGGTCGAGCGAGGATATCCGGTCGAGCGAAGATGCCAGGTCGGAGCAGACGACGCCCCGGCTGCCGCGCACTCTTGCCGAGCGGGCTGTCCTCGTTGCAAAGACTGGTCGCTCAATCGCGTCGGCCCTGCAGTACGCTCACGACTGCGGCGTGCTGCATCGCGACGTTAAGCCGTCCAATGTACTGCTCGACCGAACCGGGACGGCATGGCTGACGGATTTCGGGCTGGCCCGTCTGTCGGAATCAGAGACGCTGGCTGGGCTGACGCTCGACGGCAGTATCATGGGCACGCTGCGCTACCTGCCGCCGGAATCGCTCGCGGGCACCGTTGACGAACGCGGGGATCAGTACTCACTTGGGCTGGTGTTGTTTGAGCTGCTTGCGTTGCGACCGGCCTATGACCGCGTGGACCGGGCCGGCCTGTTGCACAACATCGAGCAGAGTGTCCGCCCGACTCTGGACGAGATCGCGCCGGACACGCCACGCGATCTCGTCACGATCATTCACAAGGCGATCGACCGGGAGCCGTCTGCTCGGTACGCCACCGTTGGCGAACTGGGCGACGACCTGCAGCGGTTCCTTAATGACGAGCCGATCCGTGCGCGGCGAATTTCAAAACGCGAACAGTTCAGCCGCTGGCGTCGCAGAAACAGAAGCCTGGCTGCGTCACTGTCGGTCGTCGCGATTGTACTGATTGTCGTCGCCGTCGGTTCAGCCATCGCCGCCGGCTACTTCCAGAGCATGACGACCGCTCTCGAAGATACGGTCGGAAACCTCACCACGAAAACGAATGAACTCCGAGCCCTGACCGGCGAACTGACCGTTGCCCGCAACAGGGCGCAGCAATCGGCCGATGAGAATCTCAAGCTGGCTCAGGCAGCCGAGCGTGCGAGAGAGATCGCGGTCGAAGCAGAGCAACTCTCGCAGACCACGCTGGCCGACATGCAGACGGAGCGGGGATTTCTGGCCGCCGATGAAGGAGACGCGGCCACCGCGATGCTCTGGTTCGCTCGGGCTGCCACGCAGACACCCCACGATCCTTCGCGGCAACAGGCGAATCGGCTGCGCGCTCGGAACTGGATGGAGCAGTCTTACCTGCCCGTCGCCTTGCTGGAGAATCCGGGACTGAAGCGGCGGCTGGAGTTTCATCCCGACGAAGAACTGCTGCTCAGTGTCGGGAACGGTCGAGCGTTCGTCTGGGACTGGCAGGCGGAACGGAAGCTCGAATGGTCCAGCGAGATCGACGGCGCTGCGGACGCGTGCTGGCTGCCCGACGGGCGTCTGGCCATCGGCCTGGCTGCAGGCGAACTGCAGATTCGAGCCGTCCCGTCCGGAGAGATCGTCCAGCGGTTCGACACTGGTCACAAGCTGGAGGTTGTCCGTTGCTCGCTCGACGGAGGCTGGCTCGCCATCGGAGGCTCAATGTTTCAGATCCGACGTCGTGCGGAAAACGGAGAGTACGTGTTCGATCGCGAGTGGACGCATCCGCGACAGGTGCTGGCGATGCGGTTCAGTCACGCCGGGGACCGCATCGCCACCGTCTGTGAAGATAACACGGCACGCGTTTTTGATTTGAGCGACGATCGGGTTGAGCCGGCTTTCGGTCCCGTTCCGCACCGTGCCGTGCCTTATTCAAATCTGCCTGCGGTCCCGCCGTTATTTGTGGAGCGGGACGACTTATTGACAATTTCGGCTGGCAGGATTCTGCAACGTTACGATCTGGCGACCGGCAATGAATTGCCCATCGATCCGCCGTTGCCAACCGTTCTCGGGCTGACGGTGTCGGCAGACGGACAGCAGGTTGCGGTGCGCACGATGCACGGCTGCACGATCTGGTCGCCCGACTCCCGGACCTGGTTGAAAACCGGCCACGAGGTGCTGTCTGCCGAATTCAGCCCTGACGGCTCGACTCTGATGGCGACCAGCATCAACTCAAAAACAATGTTGTGGTCCGCTCCACGGAACAACGCAACAGGTATTGCGATCCCTCACAGCGAAATTCAGACGTTCTGTGTCTTTTCGCGGCGAGGTCTTCTGGCGACGGGGAACGACGACTTCATTCGCGTCTGGAAAGGACCGGCAGAGTCTCGGCGCCGCATCGAACTGTCCGGCTGGGATCGGCTCTACACTCGACCGCGATTGGGACCGGACGGACGTCTGGTCACACTCGGTCGCGACCATGATGCACCGGGCCAACCCATCATGGAGCAGCTCACTGTCCTGGATTCGTCAACCGGTCGGGCGGCGGGGCCAACGATTTCGGCAGGCGAGATGGTTGACTCGTGCCTGCTGCAGGACAGGCAATCGGTGGCCGTGCTGATTCGTTCTGGCGACGAGGGCATGCTGTCCGTATTCGACGTCGCCACGGGGCGGAAGCACTCGACGATTTCACTGTCGGCGGCACCACAAAGCATCTCGCCCAGGCCCGGTTCACCGACAGTGGCCGTCCTGTGTCAGGACGGTTCGCTGCGGGTTGTTGATCCTCACACTGGCGAGCAGCAGCTTGAACTGCAGCACGAAGACTGGGACTGGCAGCGCGCCGCCAGGCGTCACAGCTCGCTACTGCCGCCACCACGAGTTCTTTACACGCCGGACGGAGCGACGCTCATCTGCCTCACGCTGGCGAACGAGATCGTTGTTCGCGATGCAGACAGCGGGACAATGCGGTTTCCTCCCATCAAGCTACAAACGCCCGGCGGGCACTGTCGCTCGGTCGATGTTTCCGATGACGGTCGGCGGCTGGCCACCGGGGTGACTGGAATCCGTCCGAACCTGCAGGTGTGGGATCTGGCAACGGGCGAACCGCTTTGCGCGCCGATCGCTCATCCCGGCGAATTCTGGAGTCTTGTCAATGTGCGTTTCAGTCCGGATGGCGACCGCGTGCTGACGACTCACGTTGATGGACGGGCGCGGTTGTGGGACATCGCCACGGGAGAACTCGCCTGCCCTCCGATGCACCATCCCACGGAAATCCGCGGTGGAGACATCACACAAGATGGCCGTCATTGTGTCACGGTTTGCAACGACGGAGCCGTTCGGTTGTGGGAACTGCAGACGGGGAAACGCGTTGCCCCCGCCGCTCGTTACGCCACTGACTATCGCGACTGGAGTGAGACCGTCGCGTCAGTCGCGATCCATGAAGACCTGGCGTTCGTCACTGCTCCGGACTATCCCGTTCTGGATCTCTCCAGGTGGTTGCGCGATCCGGAGTCGACCACGCCGTCGCTGGAGCAGATCGCCGCCCTGGCAACATCCCGGCGAATCGCTCTGGGGGAACTGACGCCGCTGACGTCGTTGGAATGGCGCGAGCAGTGGGCCGCTCTGAAAGTCGAACCCGAATCACCAGTCAGTGATGCGGAGTGACGCTCCCGAAAGGGCTTTGAGACTGCGGATGCGGACCGCCTCTGAATGAACGGAGAAAGTAGAAGCTTCCGAATCGTGCGACCGGTTCGTGGCAAGGTTCGATGACCATGCGCTGCCATCAGTGTTGGAGCGCTGGGTGTCCTGTTGAAGTCTTCGAGTGTCGCGTTGCCCGCGGCCTACTGCTGGGTCGGACGGAAATGCGGCAGGTATTGACCGGCGAGTCGTTCGGTCGGGACGCCGAGACGTTCGGCAGACAGCAGCGTCCAGTTGCGGAGCGTCTGACGGATCAGGCCGTGCTTCTCGTGCCGGCGGGCGCTGGTGTGGAGCGGGCCGGGAAGGAAAGCGATTCGACCGATTTCTCGCAGGCGGCGCATCAGCAGGACGTCCTCCATCAGTGGGACGTCCGGAAATCCGCCGAGCTGCTCGAACACCGACCGCCGCAGAAAGATGCCCTGATCACCAAAGCCGATCCGCGTCGAGCAGGCGCGCAGAGCATCGCCGAGTTCGATCAGCCGGAAGCCGATCCGCGGCGAATCAAACCGGTGCCAGAAAACGCCGCCGGGGATCTTCAGTGATCGCTGCAATGTCCGCTCGATCTGTTCGGCACCTTCCGGCGCGAGCCACGAGTCGGCGTGCAGAAACAGCAGCACGTCACCTGTCGCTCGCTCCGCGGCTGCGTTCTGCTGTCGAGCCCGCCCACGCGGTGCCTCGATCACCTGGCACGACAACTCGCGAGCGATCTCGACCGTCCGATCGGAGCTTCCGCCGTCAGCGATCAGCACCTCATGCGGCGCCAGCGCATTGGCCCGTTCGATCGCGAGGGCAATATTCGCTTCCTCGTTCAGCACCGGGATGATGACGGTCAGTCGCAATGGTGAGCCACACGCCACGAGTAACGAGCTGGATTTCCGGGTGGCTGGGGTCGAGGAGCGAGGCACGAGCGACGAGCCCCCAGTCGTTACTGGTCACTGGGGGGCTCGCAAGCTCGACCCCAGCCACCCTGTTGGATCAGGGTTCGAGCGTCACAGCCTGGTCGCCAGCAACGACTTCGCCGATCTGCCAGACGCCGAAGTTGTGTTCGGAAATCTTTGACTGGACGGCGTCCGCGGATTCGGGAGCGACGATCAGGACGAAGCCGATGCCCATGTTGAAGACGTGGTACATCTCGTCCGTTGCCACGCCGCCGAGGCTCTGCACCCAGTTGAAGACGGGCCTGGGCTGCCAGCTTGACGTGCGAATGGTTGCTCCGCAGCTTTCGGGGAGAACGCGCTTCACGTTGTCGGGCAGGCCGCCGCCGGTGATGTGCGCGAGGCCGTGGACGCTCGGTCGCAGGGATTCGTCGCTCAGAACGTCGAGCACGCTGCGGACATAAAGCCGGGTCGGTTCGAGCAGAGCTTCCGCGACGGTGCAGCCGAGTTCTGGAACATCGGCGTCGTAGCTCAGGCCGGCGACATCGGTGACGACCTTTCGCAGCAGGCTGTAGCCGTTCGAGTGGAAGCCGCTCGACTCAACGCCGATCAGCACGTCTCCCTCGCGGATCGACTGCGTCCCGTCGATGATCTGGCTGCGTTCGACGACGCCGACGGAGAAACCGGCCATGTCGAAATCGCCGGGCTGGTAAACGTCGGGCATGATCGCGGTCTCGCCGCCGAGCAGTGCCATGCCGGTTTCGCTGCACGCGTTGCTGACGCCTTCGACAAGCTGGGCGATCAGAACCGGGTCGTCCTTGCCGAGAGCCAGGTAGTCGAGAAAGAACAGCGGCTCGGCCCCGACGCACAGGCAATCGTTGACGCACATCCCGACGAGGTCGATGCCGATCGTGTCGAACTTCTGCGCAGCGACGGCGATCTTCAGCTTCGTCCCAACACCGTCCGTCCCGGAAACCAGCACCGGTTCCTGGTAGTTCTTCTTGAACAGGTTACTGTCGGAATCGAGCCGGAAGAGCCCGGCAAAGCCGCCGACCAGCGGCATGACTCGCGGCGTGTGCGTTTTCTGCATCAGGCCCGGCAGCTTTGCCATTGCCTGGTCGTAAAGTTCGAGGTCAACGCCCGCGTCCTTATAGGTGATCTGAGCCATTGGTGTGGGGAGTCCAGAGTCGAGTGTCGAGAGTCCAGAGCGGCAGATCGTAGCAGGGGCCGCGAGCGATTTCTCTGGAGTGGATGCTCGTTTAACCGCAAGCCGCAGGCGTGCGCGCTGCCAGAGCGGAACCTGGCAGTCGAATGCGCGCACGCCTGCGGCTTGCGGTCAAACAATGGGCCGTCACCTCGTTCCGATGCTCTGCGCCGGAACGTCGGACCTGGACGCTCCGCGTCCGGAATCGCCGCAGAGCGGCGGCCAAAGTCGCCATCTCGCTCCGCCGAGATGAGCCGAATTCAGTTATCGGCAGCGATTCCAAAATGAGGGTTCTCTGCAGCAAAACCGCAGATCAAAGCAGCTGCCCGCATCGAAGTTCTCACACGGGAAAGGTCCGTTAAATTGACGTCGGCTCATCTCGGCGGAGCGAGATGGCTACGTTTTGCGGCGACGTTACTTTGCCGCCCAACTCACCGTACTCTCACCTTTCGGCAGGTCGAAGCAGACGACGAACGAGTCGTCCTCGCGGAGCCAGGTGCCGGCATCGAGGGCTGCCGCTGAACGAACCTCGGTCAGGCGGATCATTTCGCCTGACGAGACGACCGGGGCCGCGCTCGCTTTACCCGGAATCCGTACCGTGAAGCGTCGCGTGTCGAACGGAGCCCGCAGCGTCAGCGACGATTCGCGACGTTCGATCCGAGTCAGCTCTGCCGCCGCGTAGTAACGACCGATTTCGCTCATCTTCATCCAGAGCGTCTCATCTTTGAACCGCTGATTGAGCGCAAGCACGACCTGCTGAAACGCTTTGAATCCGACCTTCGTTCCCTGTGTGTACATCCCCGGCCAGTGACAGAGAAAGACGGCCGGATCGCCGCGTTCAATCAGTTCGACCATTCGCCCGGACGACGCATCGGCGGTTGCGTATCGATCGGGTTCAGGAACTCGGTCGCCGTCCCAGCCGCCAAACCAGTCACCCGTTCCGGCCGGCACGTTGACGGTCAGCTTCGGATCGCTGGTGTCGAGATCGCGGACGCCTTCGAGCTTCGGGCGCGTACTTTCCTTGCCGTCGATCACATACTTGAAGTAGTGCGGCAGATCCGTGCCGTAAACGTCCCGCACGGCGTCATGAACCGCCAGTGCCAGTTCCGGCTTGACGAGATTCCCGAAACCGCCCGGCGTCGTGATCCCTTCGCACGGCAGGTCACAGTTCCTGAGAATCCGCAGCGCGTACGCCAGGTACGACGCCAGTTCATCGACGCTCTTCTTTTCGCGCGGGTACGAGTTCTCCATTGTCGCGGGACTGATCTCGTCGAATGGTCGTCCGGTTTTCAGATCGATCACGCGCGTGTGCGTGATCATCTCCGGATGGATGTCCCAGTTCGGCACCATCAGCTCGCGAACCAGTTTCAGGCTGTCGAGCAGTTCGCGCCGCGACCAGCCGGGCAGCTCACGATCGACCCAGCCGACGCACGCAGGGTACGGCACGATCGAGTACTTGCCCTTCACACCGTTCTCGGCACACCACTCGCCGAATTCGCGGACGAACGAATCGGGGATCTCACGCGGCCACGTCTTCCAGGGCTTCTGATAGTCCTTCCGCTGCGGGTAGCACTCCGCAAACTGAGGCATGCAGAAGTGGCCCATGTTGACCAGACACGTCGAATCGTCGATCACAAACGCCAGGGGCACGCGCAGCCGGGGATTCAGAACGGTCGGCGCGGTGCCAGCCACTGGCCGCCGAGTGGCATCCCGGCCTTGCACAACACGGCACTGCGCCGTCAGAGCAGTTGAAACCGCCATCGCTCCACCAGCGGCCAGAAACGACCTTCGAGAAAACTCCATGACACACTCCCTGCTCACCGGACAGGCATCGCGCGACGGCCGTGATCCCTTTGATGCTCTCGCCGTTGCCACGCGTTTGTGCAAACTGCAGTCACTTCACGAACCACTGCATCCCGCCTTGAAACTCGCGACAGGACGAAATCATGAACATCGATACGGACCAAATGATCTTTCTGGGATTCAACAAACGAGTCGCCGCACTCGACCGGCGAACCGGCCAGCTGGTCTGGGACTGGAAGGCTCCCAAAGGCTGGTCCTACGTGTCGCTGCTGCTGGTCGACGACGAAACGCTGATCGCGTCGGTTGATGGTTACACCTACTGCCTCGATCCGGCAACCGGACACCAGATCTGGCGGAACGACCTGCCGGGCTTCGGCACCGGTGTCGTCTCGATCGTCACTGGCGGCCAGAAGAACCCACACGATTCCGTGATCGCCGCGGCCGCCTGCAACGCTCAGCAGAACTCCGCCGCAGGTTCGGGCGGAGCCGGCGCGAGCTGACCTGCGTCCCGCGCATCGAGCCGCCACCCCTTGCAGTGACGAACAGCCCCTGTGCACCGCTTTTCACGACCGCCAGCCGTAGGCGAGTTTCTCCGAAACTCGCAGCAATACAGAGTCAGGAGACAAGCGTTCGCAGCCCGTCTCTCTACAAGAAAGCAGACGCCCTCTGATTGCTGTGCGAATATCAATCCCACCTGGATGACGACACGACAAGGAAGAGTGAACGGCGTCGCAAGCCGCGGCTGTACTGAGTCCGCGCGGGAAGTTCCGATTCGTTCCTGCTCGACTCGCGATTTCAGGGCGTTCTGCCCTGGCTTCAGTCCGGCCCCCAGCCAACCGATGCTGCGTCAGGCGAAGATTTCCTTCACGACGCGCACCTTCTCAACACCTGTTAGTCGTTCTTTCAGGCCCTGATGCTCGAAGAAGAGCTGCTCGCTGCTGAGTCCCAGCGCGTGCAGGATCGTCGCGTGCCAGTCGTTGACGCTGACGCGGTTCTCGACCGACCGCCAGCCGATCTCGTCCGTGTTGCCGTACACCGTGCCACCTTTGACACCGGCCCCGGCGAACCAGACGGAGAAGCCCGTCGGGCCGTGATCGCGGCCGGCTTTCTTCGGGTCGGCTCCGGGACGCATTTGGGCAATTGGCAGGCGACCAAACTCGCCCCCCCACACGACGAGCACGTCGTCCATCAGGCCGCGCTGCTTCAGGTCCGTCAGCAGGCCGGCGATCGGCTTGTCGGTCGCTCTGCAAATTGACGGCAGCGACGTGCCGATATTGCTGTGATTGTCCCAGCGTTGCCCAACCGTGTAGAGCTGCACGAAGCGGACACCGCGCTCAACCAGTCGGCGAGCCATCAGGCACTGGCGACCGTACGAGTCCGTTTCCTTCTCGTCGACGCCGTACATCGACAGTGTGTCCACGGATTCCTGACTGACATCGAGTGCGTCGCTGGCCGAGAGCTGCATTCGCGCCGCCAGCTCGTAACTCGCAATGCGGGCGTCAAGCTGCAGTTCGCCGGGCCGCTTCGATTTGTGCATCCGGTCGAGCCGCGCGAGCAGATCGCGGCTCAGACGTTCGACTTCTGACGGCTCCTCAACTTCCGGTTTGAGGTTCAGAATCGGAGTCCCCTTCGACCGCATCCGCGTCCCCTGGTACAGCGGCGGCAGATAACCGGCCTGCCAGTTCTGAACCTCGTTCGTCGGCAGCCGCCCGTCCGGCGAATCGAGCACGACGTAGGCCGGCAGGTTCTGGTTCTCGGTGCCGAGCCCGTACGTTACCCACGAACCGAGCGACGGCAGACCAGGCATCAACTTGCCGGACTGAATCTTGAACAGAGCCGGCTCGTGATTCTGATGCGTGTTGAACATCGACCGGATGACCGCCAGCTCGTCTGCGTGCTCGGCGACATGCGGCATCAGTTCCGAAACCGAGATGCCCGACTTGCCGTGCTGCTTGAACTTGAACGGGCTCCGCATCAGCCCACCGGCGTTGTCTGGCGACGACAGGTTCTTCGCGATGTCCTTGAGAATCGACTTACCGTGATTGCGGTCCAGCTCAGGCTTTGGATCGAACAGGTCGACCTGGGATGGTCCTCCCTGCATAAAGAGCTGGATAACGGCCTTCGCCCGCGGCTGGAAATGCGTCTGCTTCGGCAGGAGATCAAACCCGCGAGCCTGCGCGTCCCCGTGAGCGTCCGCCGCAAAAACGTTCGGCTGCGAGTAAACATCGCGGCTCAAGAGATAAGCCAGCGCCGTCCCCTGCAGCCCGTTCGCCACGCTGCCGAGGAAAGACCGTCGTGAGGATTCACTTCTCAACATGATTCTGTACTCAATGATTCTGTGATTCGATCGCCGCTTAAATCACCAGTTGTGATGCTTCTTCCTCGTCAAGCCTTGCGAGTGTCACGGCTGCAATCGCGACAGCTTCGTCAGCCTCGATCGACGGTCCGTCGAGTTCCGGCCCTCGTCTGAGCAGCTCCAGCAACAGCTCGCGCTGATCGGCTTCCGGTAGCTGCTGAAATACTTCGATCAGTTTTTCACTGACGGGTGACATAGTCCGACCTCAATCGGAATAAACACAGTGGAACTACGCCCTGCAAAGTAGCCATCTCGCTCCGCGAGATGAGCCGTCGTCAGGTGCCGGCTTCTTTATTCCAGACAGGTGGCGATGCGGGAATCAAATGTGATGTCTGCGGTTTTAAGTATGAGTTTGCTGAATCTCCGGTCGGCTCATCTCGCGGAGCGAGATGGCTACTATCAGTCAACAAACAGGAACTCGGCGGAGTTCAGGATGATGTGGCAGAAGTTGGCGAGGGCTCGTGCCTCCGCCGAGCGCTCGTCACTTTCCGTCTTCTTTGAATCCGTCTCCTTTGAGTCGGCGGCGGACGCCAGTTGGGTTTCCCACTGAGTCGTCAGCTTGTCGAGCGTCTCCAGAGCAAGCTGCGTTTCCTCGGGCGTCGGATTGCGCGACAGGGCCGTCTGATAAACACGTTCGATCTGCCGGTAACGATCGTTCGGGATCTCGCGCACGATCGCGGCGGCGTAGTCTCCAGCGATCTCGCGAACCATACCGTTATTGAGCAGATGCAGAGCCTGCGACGCGACCGTCGAATTCGGACGCTGCACGCAGTTCGGAATCATCTGCGGCAGGTCGAAGGTTTCGAGGATCGTCGGGATCTCCTTGCGACGCTGCCGAACGTAAACCGTGCGCCGCCAGCCGGCCGGGCTTCGTTTCGACGTGATCAACCCGTCGTTGCGGACAGTCACTGTGTCTGGCGATCCAAAACGTGACTCGTCGAGCTGCGAGCTGACGGCGAGCAAACTGTCACGCACAGCTTCGGCTTCCAGACGGTGCAGCGGCATTCGCGACAGCCAGCGGTTGTCGGGGTCCAGCGACTGGCTCTCGTCGCGGAACTGCGAGGACTGCCGGTACGCTCGCGAGTTCATCAGTTCGCGGTGCAGCCACTTGAGGCTC
>Ga0209273_10001264_pt1 | contig 23811 bp, 22 predicted proteins | sample tdAd471_FD_187126 | JGI IMG/M metagenome (GOLD analysis project Ga0209273, IMG submission 187126) | Marine sediment microbial communities from the Atlantic coast under amendment with organic carbon and nitrate - tdAd47.1 (SPAdes)... | ecosystem: Environmental > Aquatic > Marine > Coastal >...
GCTCCCATGGGGAAAATATCGATCAGGGCGCCGCGTACCGCAAACTCCCCATGTTCCACCACCGTATCCACGCAGTGGTAGCCGGCGGCTTCCAGTTGTCCGCGCAGTTCGTCCAGATTGACGTGATCCCCGGTGGAGTAGTCAAAGGCGCGCTGGCTAACGAATTCCCTGGGTGGCAGGCGGTGCATCAGTGTACTGACAGGGACAACCACTACACCGGTGTTGGCCTGCGGCAACCGGAACAGGGTGCGTAGCCGCTCCGAAATGATGTCCTGGTGCGGAGAGAACAGATCGTAGGGGAGGGTTTCCCAGTCAGGAAAGTGGAAAACCGGATAGTTGTCGTCCAGAAAAAACCGCAGTTCTATTTCCAGCTCTATCGCCGTTTTTGCTGTGTCGGTAATCACCAGGGTTAGTCCCCGGTGTTGTTGGCTGGCCTCTGCAATGGTGAGGGCGGTGCCAGCTCCGTAGACTCCCTGCCAAAGGCGTCTGTCGCCGGGAGCATTGAGTGGCGGAAGTGACAAAATCGACATGCTGGAAAAGTACTTTGTGGTCGGGGAATTGAGGTGTGGTATTTTAGCGAGGCCGTTTGGAGATTGATATGTCTACTAGGGAATTGTTGTGACGCTCACGCGCAAACTCATGCTGTGCTGGATATGCCTGCTGCTGGTGGCCTGTGGAAGCTCTCCTTTCCAGGTGAAGAACTTGGCCAAGACGGATATCGATATGGTGTCCGACGCCCATTACCGGGAAGTGGAATCCTTGTTGAGAAAGTTGACGGTAAAGCTCTATAAGCGCAACCCGAGAGAGCTACACAAAGGCAGTGACCCTACGATTGAGCAGCGTGTCTCCCAGATTTTTGATGTGCCTGGCAGATTGCAGTTTGCCGAGCTGCCGGTGACGGGGACCCAGGCCATTGAGCTATCCGTTGATCCTGCCTATAAGGGTGATCGTGTGTTTGCGCTTGTCGTCGGTTTGACTGACATGATTCGAGAATCCTACGATTATCAATATGACTTCTACCTGTTCTCGGAACTAGACCATCAAAAGCTTTACCACAGCGCTCGCAATATCGAGATTGCCTTGTGGCGGATTGCACGTGGTGTTGATGCCGATAATAATCCCCTGATTGTCATGAACAGCTGGCGCGGGGAGCGGCGCAACCTGAGCTACGAAAGGCTGTTCGGCAAGCTGATCGCCTTGCAGGATATGATTGCCACAATCACGGCACAGAAAAATCAGCGGGTGATCAAGGCTGTGGCGCAGAATGTGGCAACCATGGCGTTTATTCCTCTCTAGGATGGTGTCATTCGGCATCGAAAATTGGGCTTTGCTGACCCAAATCAACCATAGATGAACTGAAGTACCAGATATTCACCAGTCTTAGTTGCTCTGAAAACACTGAATACCGATAATAGCGGCCCTCGACGGACTGTGCTCCGCAAAGCTCCTTGAATCTAGCGAGAGGTTGACCAAGTGACTGAACAAAACCGCCCCGTTCCCGCCGATTTTTTTGCCGACTGGAAAGAGCGCGAAGCGCTGGCAGAAGCCATGATTCCATTGATTGGCAAGCTCTATCGTGAGAACAATGTGTCTCTCTATATGTACGGCCGGAATATGGTGAACCGCTCAGTGATCGAGCTGATGAAGGCACACCGTTTCGTCCGTCAAATCGAGCACAACGAGCTTTCCGAGTTCGAAACCTTTCCCCTGATCAAAGCGCTGGCCGAAATGGATTTGGGACCTGCCCACATCGATATCGGCAAGCTCACCGTAAAGTACCAGGAATCTGGCAACGGTGAAGATGTGACCGCCTTCCTGCAGCGCGAGGTGGGTGACGATATTGGCTGTATGCGTAAGCCACTGCCGCAGCCCCAGGACATTGTGCTGTATGGTTTCGGTCGTATCGGTCGACTGCTTGCGCGCCTGTTGCTGGAAAAAACCGGCAGTGGTGACCTGCTTCGTTTGCGCGCCATCGTAGTGCGCAAGGGCAAAAGTGCAGACGATCTGGCCAAGCGTGCCAGTCTGCTGCGCAGGGATTCGGTTCATGGTGCATTTGATGGCACCATTCGTGTCCTGGAAGACAAAAATATCCTGGTGTGTAACGGCAACCCCATCCAAGTGATTTATGCCAATTCACCCGAAGAAGTGGATTACACCGAATACGGCATCAGTAATGCCATCGTGGTGGATAACACCGGTGTCTGGCGCGATGAAGATGGTCTGGGTCAACACCTGAAGTGCCCCGGCGCAGGCAAGGTAATTCTGACGGCGCCCGGTAAAGGTGATATTCCCAATATTGTTTATGGCATCAACCAGGGTGAGATCACTCCTGATTCCAAAATCATTTCTGCAGCATCCTGCACCACCAACGCCATCGTGCCGGTTCTGAAGGCGCTGATGGATGACTATGGCATCGAGCGCGGCCATGTGGAAACCGTTCACTCCTACACCAATGACCAGAACCTGATTGATAACTATCACAAGGGTTCCCGTCGGGGCCGTAGCGCACCGCTGAATATGGTTATCACTGAAACCGGTGCAGCCAAAGCAGTGGCCAAGGCGTTGCCGGAATTGGGTGGCAAGCTCACCGGTAATGCGATTCGGGTACCGACGCCAAATGTATCTATGGCAATTCTGAATTTGCAGTTGGGCCGTGAGACCACCAAAGAAGAGCTGAATGAATATATGCGCAAGGTGGCACTGTATTCACCTTTGCAGCAACAGATTGACTACACCATTTCCTCGGAAGCAGTGTCCACCGACTTTGTTGGTTCCAGACATGCCTGTATTTTTGATTCCGAGGCGACTATCGCCAGTGGTGACAGCGTCGTACTTTACTGCTGGTACGACAATGAGTTTGGGTACAGCTGTCAGGTGGTTCGCTGCCTGGAAAAACTGGCTGGGCTTTCCTGGGCCATGTACCCGAAATCCTGACAAAAATGAAGCCGCACTTTGTTGCGGCTTTTTTGTGGCCGGGCTGTCACTGGTGCGGAAATGCTGGTCTCAGGGCGAATAGCCCTACCTTTCGCACTGGTAATGGGTGGCGCTGACCTTTATAATCCCGGCGTTTTGTTGGTCAGCATTGTCGGCCAGACGTGGGCTGTTTTTGCTGCAGTCGGGTGACGGTTACCACCGTTGCCTTTTGTCGCAGGCAAGCGATAAAAAATTGGGGCTCTTTGATTAGAGCGAAAAATCATAAACCGCATCAGTAGGCACAACCTATGATCAAGATCCGTCGCGGAATGGACTTACCGATTTCGGGCTCACCCGAGCAAGTCATTCACGATGGGCCCAAAGTGAATTCCGTCGCAGTTGTAGGCTTTGACTATGTGGGCATGAAACCCACCATGGCTGTCAAAGAGGGCGACAGGGTAAAACTGGGCCAGTTACTTTTCACTGACAAGAAAACCGAAGGCGTGTGTTTCACTGCACCCGCGGCCGGTGTCATTTCCGCTATCAATCGCGGTGAGCGACGTGTGTTGCACTCCGTTGTGATTGATATCGATGGTGATGAACAGGAGACTTTCGCCCAGTACGGTGCTGCCGAGCTGGAGCAACTGGAGCGTTCAGCCGTCGTCGACAACCTCGTGAAATCTGGTTTGTGGACTGCGTTGCGTACTCGCCCATACTCCAAGATTCCTTCACCCGCCGCTGATGTCCCCAATTCCATTTTTGTGACCGCTATGGATACTAATCCGTTGGCGGCAGACCCGGCACTGATTATTGCCGAGCGCAGCGATGACTTTGCCAATGGCCTTAAAGTTCTTAAGCGACTTACCGATGGTGCCGTACACCTCTGCCACGCTGAAGGCAGCCAGGTCGCTGGCGGTGAAGTGGCTGGAGTTCAGGTCAATAGTTTTGCAGGGCCACACCCTGCAGGTCTGGCAGGCACCCATATCCATTTTGTCGATCCAGTCAGTGTGAAGAAAACTGTTTGGACCATTGGCTATCAGGACGTGATGGCAATTGGTGCGCTGTTTACCACCGGACAGTTGGATACCCGACGCGTGATTGCGCTCGCAGGTCCCCAAGTAGAGAAACCGCAACTGTTGCGCACACGTCTGGGTGCCAGCCTGAGCGATCTAACAGCGGGTCAACTGAAAGCGGGCGAGAACCGGGTGATTTCGGGTTCTGTGTTGTCTGGTCGCAATGCCGCAGGCGATTTTGCCTACCTGGGCCGTTATCACAGTCAAGTGTCTGTATTATTGGAAGGCCGTATGCGGGAGTTTTTCCGCTATCTGTCTCTGGGTGGCAATCGTCACTCAGCAATGCCAATTTACCTCTCATCCCTGAATAAAGGTCAGACCTTTGATTTCACTACCAATACCAACGGCAGTGAGCGTGCCATGGTGCCGCTGGGTAACTACGAGAAGGTTATGCCCCTGGATATCCTGCCGACACAGCTGCTGCGCTCCTTGATCGTGGGCGATACCGAGACAGCACAAAAGCTGGGTTGTCTGGAACTGGATGAAGAAGATCTCGCGCTTTGCACCTACGTGTGTGTGGGCAAGTACGAATATGGTCCGATTCTTCGCGATAACCTGACCCGTATTGAGAAGGAGGGCTGATAGTGAAAGCATTGCGTAACTATCTCGACAAGATTGAGCCGCACTTCGAAGAAGGTGGCAAGTGGCATAAATGGTTTGCCCTCTATGAGGCCGCCGATACCATTTTTTATTCGCCGGGTTCGGTGACCAAAAACGGATCACATATTCGCGATGGCATTGACTTGAAGCGGGTTATGATCACCGTCTGGCTGGCGGCTTTCCCCGCCATGTTTTACGGCATGTACAACCTGGGCTTTCAGGCTAACACCATTCTTGCAGCCACCGGCACCACTGACGTCGCTGGCTGGCACGGTGCGCTCATTTCCCTGCTGGCAGGGCACGACCCTAATAGTATCTGGGATTGCATGTGGTACGGTGCGGTCTACTTTATACCGATCTACATGGTGACCTTTGTTGTCGGCGGCTTCTGGGAAGTGCTGTTTGCCATGGTGCGCGGACACGAAGTTAACGAAGGGTTTTTTGTTACATCGATTCTCTTTGCCCTGATCTGCCCCCCCGATATGCCCCTGTGGCAGGTGGCACTGGGCATCAGTTTTGGTGTGGTTATTGGTAAAGAAGTATTTGGCGGAACCGGCAAGAACTTCCTAAACCCGGCGCTGACCGGCAGGGCCTTCCTGTTCTTTGCTTACCCTGCTGAAATGTCCGGTGATGCGGTTTGGACTGCTGTCGATGGTTATACCGGAGCGACCGCGCTGTCCATGGCTGCACAACAGGGTATGGACGTGTTGCAGCAGCAGATGACCTGGATGGACGCGTTCTTCGGTAATATGCACGGTTCCATTGGTGAGACATCTACCCTGGCGATTTTTATTGGTGGTGCGCTGTTGTTGCTAAACCGCATTGCTTCCTGGCGGATTATGGCCGGGGTAATGATCGGCATGATTGCGCTGTCATCACTCTTTAATCTGATCGGCTCTGATACCAACCCGATGTTTAATGTGCCCTGGTACTGGCACCTTGTGATGGGTGGCTTTGCTTTTGGCATGGTATTTATGGCAACTGATCCGGTGTCTGCATCCATGACGGATACTGGCAAACTCTGGTTTGGTGGCCTGATTGGTGTCATGGTGGTGTTGATCCGTGTCGTTAACCCGGCGTTTCCGGAGGGTATGATGTTGGCTATCCTGTTCGCCAACCTGTTTGCACCATTGATTGACCACTTTGTGGTTGAAGCGAATATCAAGCGGAGGGTGGCACGTGGCTAGTAACGATTCGACTTCCAAAACTATTATCGTCGCGCTGGCGCTCTGTATCGTCTGTTCGGTTTTTGTTTCGACTGCGGCGGTCATGTTGCGACCTGCACAGCAGTTGAACAAGGACCTTGATCGGAAAACCAACATTCTGGCCGCGGCCGGTATGTTGAAACCCGGTGTCAGTGTGGATGAGCAGTTCGCCAATGTGACAACCCGTGCTGTCGACATGAAAACCGGTAAATTTACCGATGCTGTTGATGTCTCCAGCTATGACCAGCGCAAATCTGCGAAAGTGCCCTCCATGTCAACAGACCTGAGTGAGGACGAAGATATTGCGAAGATAGGTCGTCGCGCCGACTACGCCCTTGTCTACATTGTTGAAGGCGATTCCGGTATTGATAAAGTTATTCTGCCGATCAAGGGCTACGGCCTGTGGTCTACCCTGTATGGCTTTATCGCACTGGAGTCTGATCTCAATACGGTTGCGGGGCTTGGCTTTTATGAGCACGCCGAAACCCCCGGGCTGGGTGGCGAGGTTGATAACCCCAGTTGGAAAGCGAAGTGGGTTGGTAAAGAAACCTACGGCGAAGACAACAAAGCGGTACTGACGGTTATCAAGGGTGCTGTTGACAACACCCGACCCGAAGCATCCCATCAGGTTGATGGGCTGTCCGGGGCGACTCTAACCAGTCGTGGTGTCGATAACCTGATTAAATTTTGGATGGGCGATAACGGTTTTGCTCCATTCCTGGCTAACTTGCGCGCAGGGGAGGCCTGATCATGGCGACGAAAACAAAAGATGTTTTATTAAATCCAATTTTCGACAACAACCCGATTGCGCTGCAGATCCTGGGGATTTGTTCTGCGCTGGCGGTTACCTCCAGTCTCCAGGTCTCATTTGTGATGTGCGTTGCTCTGACGCTGGTGACAGCTTTCTCGAGCATGTTTGTGTCGATGATCCGCAATCACATTCCGTCCAGTATCCGCATTATTGTGCAGATGACCATTATTGCCTCCCTGGTAATTGTGGTTGATCAGATCCTCAAGGCTGTGGCTTACGATATCAGCAAGCAGCTGTCTGTTTTTGTGGGGCTGATCATTACCAACTGTATTGTGATGGGTCGCGCTGAAGCCTATGCCATGAAAAACCCGCCAATCCCCAGCTTCCTGGATGGCATCGGAAACGGCCTGGGATACAGTGTGATCCTGTTGGTACTGGCCTTTATTCGTGAGCTGTTTGGTTCCGGTAAACTGTTCGGTTTTGAGATTCTGCCACTGGCAAGTAACGATGGCTGGTATGTGCCTAATGGCTTGTTGTTGCTGCCACCGAGTGCTTTCTTCCTGATCGGTCTATTTATCTGGGCACTGCGTTCCTGGAAAAAATCTCAGGTTGAAGCTCCTGAATACAAGATTGCTCCAAATACACCGAAAGGGGAGGTTGCCTGATGGAACATTTACTCGGTTTGTTTGTGCGCTCTGTTTTTATCGAAAACATGGCGCTGGCCTTTTTCCTGGGCATGTGTACATTCCTAGCGATCTCCAAAAAAGTACAGGCGGCTATCGGTTTGGGTATTGCGGTTATTGTGGTGCTGACCATTACGGTTCCTGCCAATAACCTGATCTATACCTATCTACTGTCCGAAGGGGCGTTGACCTGGACTGGTATAGAGGGCATGGAAAATGTTGACCTGAGTTTCCTAGGCCTGCTCAGCTACATCGGTGTGATCGCCGCGATCGTACAGATCATGGAAATGTTCCTAGATAAATATGTTCCGGCTCTCTATAACGCTCTGGGTGTATTCCTGCCGCTGATTACAGTGAACTGTGCCATTATGGGCGCATCCCTCTTTATGGTGGAGCGCGACTACGATCTGGCGGAGAGTACTGTCTTTGGCTTTGGCGCCGGTGTTGGCTGGGCGCTTGCGATCATTGCACTGGCAGGTGTACGCGAGAAGTTGAAATACAGCGATGTTCCCGCTGGCCTGCAAGGTCTGGGCATCACCTTTATCACTGTCGGACTGATGTCGTTGGGCTTTATGTCTTTCGGCGGTATCGATCTGTAATCGGCGAGGAGAAGATAGATAATGAATCTGGAAATCATACTCGGCGTCGTGATGTTCACCGTAGTGGTGTTGGCGTTAGTGGCGTTTATTCTTGCCGCCCGTGCTCGCCTTGTGAGCTCAGGTGACGTCACCATTGATATTAATGGTGAGAAAACCATTACAGTTCCTGCCGGTGATAAGTTGTTGCAGACACTGTCTTCTGCTGGTCTGTTTCTGCCTTCTGCTTGTGGTGGCGGTGGTAGCTGTGCCCAGTGCAAATGTATTGTGACTGACGGTGGTGGCGCCATGCTGCCCACAGAGGAAGCTCACTTTACGCGCCGTGAAGCCAATGAAGGTTGGCGCCTGTCTTGTCAGACCCCGGTCAAACAGGACATGAAAGTGGAAGTACCTGAAGAAGTCTTCGGCGTGAAGCAGTGGGAGTGCACGGTAGATAGCAACCCGAACGTTGCAACTTTCATCAAGGAGTTGACTCTGCGTCTTCCAGAAGGCGAGAACGTCGACTTCCGCGCTGGTGGTTATGTTCAGTTGGAATGTCCGCCCCATCACGTCAAATACAGCGACTTCGAAATCGAAGAGGAATACCGTGGCGACTGGGAGCGCTTCGGTTTCTTCAATCTCGAATCGATTGTGGATGAGACGACCATTCGCGCCTACTCCATGGCTAACTACCCGGAAGAAAAAGGTGTGGTGAAATTCAACATTCGCTGTGCTACCCCCCCTCCCGGCTCACAGGGTATTCCTCCCGGCATCATGTCTTCCTGGGTGTTTAACCTGAAGCCCGGTGACAAGGTAAAAGTATATGGTCCGTTTGGTGAGTTCTTCGCCAAGGACACTGATAACGAAATGGTCTTTATCGGTGGTGGTGCCGGTATGGCGCCGATGCGCTCTCATATTTTTGACCAGCTGCGTCGTATCAAAACCGATCGAAAAATTTCTTTCTGGTACGGCGCCCGTTCATTGCGCGAGTGCTTCTACTCTGAAGAGTATGATGAACTGGCGGCAGAAAACGAAAACTTTGATTGGCACCTGGCTTTGTCAGACCCCCAGCCGGAAGACAACTGGGAGGGCCTGACGGGTTTCATCCACCAGGTGCTGTTTGAAAACTACCTTAAAGATCATCCGGCTCCGGAAGATTGTGAATACTACATGTGTGGGCCGCCAATGATGAATGCCGCTGTTATCAAGATGCTGGTCGACCTCGGTGTCGAACGAGATAATATCTTCCTTGATGACTTCGGTGGTTAATGATTACTTCTCTAATAACAAGAAAAACAAAAACGGGGCCAGAGGCCTCGTTTTTGTTTGTTCTGCTTATTTCATTGTTGCTTGTGGCATGCTCCGAGACTCCGGAACAATATGTCTTCAGTGGGTTGACGATGGGGACTACCTATCAGGTCAAGGTGGTGCCCGGTGGAGTGCCAGTGCCGGACAACTTCGGGAAGACGATTCAGAGCACCCTTGAGAGTCTCGACAGCACCTTCAGTACTTACCAGACAGACTCCGAGCTGATGTCCTTAAACCGGACTCCAGTCGGTGAAACAATGTCGTTGTCACAACCGATGATGCGTGTATTGGGTATATCTGATCAGGTTTTCCAGTTGACGGGAGGTGCCTTCGACCCCACCGTCGGGCCATTAGTCAATCTGTGGGGATTTGGCCCCGATCCGTCTCAGGACAAGGTGCCGGAGCTGTCAAAAATTAAAACACAACTTAATCGTATCGGTTTTGGGAAATTGGCAGTTGATCATGGCGCAGCAAGTGCCAGGCGCACCGCAGACATACAGTTGGATTTGTCGGCGGTAGCCAAGGGCTTTGCAGTGGATGTGGTTGCCGAGTTGCTGGCCTCCCACGGCCTTGTGAACTACTTGGTTGAAGTGGGTGGGGAACTGCGAACCAACGGTTTGAAAGCGAATGGCCAACCTTGGCGCATCGCCATCGAAAGCCCAACATTGGAACGCAGGGAGGTGCAGCAGGCACTGACCCTCGGCAATGCAGCCATTGCGACTTCGGGAGATTACCGTAATTATTTCGAGCGGGGAGGGAGGCGCTATTCCCATACCATAGACCCCCGCACGGGTTTCCCGATCACACACCAATTGGCTTCAGTGACAGTGATTGCAGAGGACACGGCCTCTGCCGATGCGCTGGCGACTGGACTGATGGTAATGGGTCACACTGAATCACTGGCGTTAGCTGAAAAAAATGACCTTGCCATTTATCTATTGGTCAAAGAAGAGACTGAGTTCAAGGCCTATTACTCGTCGGCCTTTGTCCCTTATCTGTCAGGAGAATAGTTGTGCTTGAAGTTTTTCTTGCTTTTGTCTTAGTGCTCTTAATCATCTGCGGTATGGCTATTGGCGTGATTATGGGTAAAAAACCTCTGAAAGGATCCTGTGGTGGTGTGGGTGCAGCATTGGGTGAGAAAGATTACGTTTGCGAAATCTGTGGGGATGATCCGGAGAAATGTGTTGAAACCGAGTCTGCTGATGAGGTTAAGGCAAAGACTGAACTGGGCTATGACGCCACCCGCTGACAGTAGCTTATATTTTCAGGACATCGACGAAGAGAGTTAATTGCTGCCCCGGTTTCAGCAGGTGTTTGGTATTCAGATTATTCCATTTCAGGATATCGTTGATGCTGAGGTCAAACTCCTGGGCGATCCGGTAAAACGAATCTCCCCGGCGTACCTTGTAACGGACTTTCTTTTGTTTGGTTGGCAGCGCCTCTCCCTCGGTATAGAGGCTCAAGACCTGATTTAGTCGCAACGGCTCGCGAATATTCAGGTTGTTCCACTTGGCCAGCTCTTTAACGCTGACCTTATTATCTCTGGCAATCTTCCACAGGCTGTCTCCCTGCTTAACCTGATAGCTTCTTGAGTATCCTGCCAAGGGTGTATCCACGCCGGAACCAGGAATTTTAAGCCGTTGACCAATCCGCAACAGGTCGTTTTTAAGATGGTTCTGTTTGCGCAGTTGGTTCACAGTAACGCGATTTTTTCGGGCAATCTCCGAAAGAGTATCTCCGGACTTTACAATATGTTGTTTGATGGGTGCCCACTGTTCCCTTGGGGTGCTATTCAGGGCCAGCTTGAAGCTCTGGGTATGATCAATGGGTAACAGGATGCGGTGTGGTCCCTCTGGATGCGTGACGAGGCGACTATAGCCGGCATTCAGTTGTTGCAGTTCAGCTTCGTTCAAATTGGCTAATTCCGCCGCTTTCGCTAAATCCAGCTGGTCGGGGATATCCACAATATCGAAATAAGGTGCATTATCAATGTGGGGGAGGGCTATCTGGTGCGCTTCGGGTGTTAAAACCACCCGTGAGACAGCCAGAAGTTGTGGCACGTAGGCGCGTGTTTCCCGAGGCAGTTTAAGAGACCAGAAGTCTGTGGGCTTGCCCGCTTTGCGGTTTCGTTTCATCGCGCGTCGAACATTGCCTTCACCACAGTTATAAGCGGCTAGAGCGAGAAGCCAGTCCTGATCAAAATAATTGTAAAGGTACTGGAGGTACTGAATGGCTGCTTCCGTTGCAGCGATGGGATCGCGACGTCCGTCGTACCACCAGTCACGGCGCAGGCCAAACCTGGTACCAGTATCCGGTATAAACTGCCACAGCCCCGACGCATGACTGTTTGAATAGGCAAATGGGTCGTAGGCGCTTTCCACAACTGGTAGCAGCGCCAGTTCAAGGGGCATCCCCCGGCTTTCCAATTGTTCGACAATGTAATAGAGGTACATTTCGGCGCGGCCCATTACACGGTCGAAATAGGTCTGGTTATTGGAGTACCAGTCAACCTGTGGGGCAATGCCGGGATGCTCGAAATACTCCTGTAACACCATGCCATTGCGGATGCGTTGCCAAATATCCTCTTCTATTTCAATAGAGGCCGGTGTCTCATAGGAGGTAAATATTACCGGTTTTTTTGAAGGCTTTTGCCGGAGGGCTGGTCTGCTGGGGGATTGTGTCAGGACGGTTTTCTGTGGAACGGCGTTTGGCGAGGTGTTTTTGGCTTGCTCGACGGGTTGCTGTGCACAGCCAGCGAGAAGCGACAAAGCTACTAGTACGGTCGTTCGGAAATATCGGGGCATGGAGTTTTCTTGTTAGCCAGCACGTTGGCCAAGAATTCTAACGGTGCGATCCCATACCTGCAATCTTTGGGATCGAGTAGTTGTTGCCGCTGTGAGCAAAGTCTCGGTCAGTCGCCCTTCAGGTTGAAGTAGATCCCTAACCTAAAAGTTATCTTTCCACTGTCGTATGACGCGAAATACCTCATCTGAGCCCTGAATTGTGTGACCTTCATGGGCTTCTGCTGCCAAGTGAACAGAAGCCTGTTCAGGCCTCAGAAAAGGGTTGGTCGCCACTTCCTCGGCCAGGATTGAGGGCACGGTTGCCATGCCAGCACGGCGCAAATTCTCAACCTCATTTACCCTTATCGCCAAGGCCTTGTTTTCCGGTTCAACCGCTTGGGCAAAGCGCAGATTTGCCTGGGTGTATTCATGAGCACAGAAAATGCGGGTTGATGGGGGTAGAGCGATTAATTTTTGCAGGGACTGCCACATCTGTTTCGGTGTTCCCTCAAATAATCTGCCGCAACCTCCAGCAAACAGTGTGTCTCCGCAGAAAACAAGGGATTCCTCAGGGGCAAAAAATGCAATGTGGTCCAAGGTGTGCCCGGGAACGGCGATTACCTCAAACAGGGTGCCCTCGATGGTTAGGTGGTCTTGATCAGCTACCGGGTGCGTGATCTCTTCGATGCTGCCCGGGCCGTAGATGGGCACTGGATGATTTCGGAGTAATTCCCTGATGCCGCCGATATGGTCAGGGTGGTGATGTGTTACCAGAATCCCATTCAGAGTCAGTCGGTGTTCTTTAAGTGCGGCTTCAACCGGTGCGGCATCGCCCGGATCCACCACACAGGCAAGCTGGCTGTCAGCCTGATGAAACAGCCAAAAATAGTTGTCGCTAAAGGCGGCAATACGCTCAATGATTAATGACATGGATTGATCCGGTAGTTTTCGGGCAACATATTACCCATAATAAACAACAGGGTCGAAAAGGTTAATCCGGGTTTCTGAATGCGATTACAGGAGTGGTTCAAGGGGATAGTTGAATATCTGGACCTTCGCCATGCTGTGTTGCCGCTGGCTGATTCGCAACAGGCGCTGGATAGCTGGTTCCATACCCGTCAGGGTGAATTGTTACTTCGTCGGGAACAGCAGGCACTCGAGCAATTAATGCCCTCCACTGAGGCCCACCGGATGCTCTACCTGGGTGCGGGAGCCTGTCGCCTGTTGGGTGATGATTATCACCATTTACACAGTTTCTGTATCAGTGCCTCACCCTCCGGTACTGGCAATGCTGGCGCCGTCGCTGATTTTGATGCGTTGCCGTTGCCTTCCGAGACCATTGATACGGTTCTGTTGCACCATGCACTGGAATTCTCGCAATATCCCCATGAGGTGTTGAGTGAGGTCGCCAGAGTACTGACTCCCGGCGGCCAAGTGATCTTGGTCGTGTTGAATCCGATCAGCCTGTTTGGAATCGCCAAGTGGCCGGCCAGACTCTTTTCAAACCAGCTGGGCTGGCGACACCATAGCCTGCGCAACCGACGTCTGCTGGATTGGTTACGGCTACTCAATCTGCAACCTGAGAAAGCCGTATCCGGATGTTTCAGTTGGCCTCTGGGGTGTGGTGACAGTTGTCAGGAACCCGGTCCACTGGAGCGGGCCGGTCAGAGGCTTCGGCTGCCCTGGGGCGCTTTTTATATTGTGCGTGCAAGGAAATATACCGCGAGGCTGACACCGGCGGGCTCTCGACTGTGGCGCTCAATCAGTGCGCCGCTGGTGCCGGGTATTGAGAAGTCTGCTATGAGAAAGTCCCCACACAGGAAGAAAGTAGATTGAAAGAAGTAGAAGTTTTTACAGATGGCGCTTGTCGTGGAAATCCCGGCCCAGGCGGATGGGGTGCGTTGCTTCGCTACGGAGGGCATGAGAAGGAACTCTATGGTGGTGAGGCCATGACGACCAACAATCGTATGGAGCTGACGGCAGCCATAGAATCACTGGCAGCGCTGACTCAGCCCTGTAAGGTGAGCCTGACGACGGATTCCGAGTATGTACGGCAGGGCATAACCAGTTGGCTGGAGAACTGGAAAAAACGTGGCTGGAAAACCGCTGCCAAGAAACCGGTAAAAAATGTCGACCTGTGGCAAAAGCTTGATGAGGAAGTAGCCAGGCATGAGGTTGAATGGCACTGGGTCAAGGGACATAGCGGCCACCGTGAAAACGAACTGGCAGATCAACTGGCCAACCGGGGGATTGATGAACTCCCCGTTAATGGATAACAGCAAACACTACCCAAAGGTAATCATATGCGCCAGGTTGTTCTGGATACTGAAACTACCGGTCTGGAAACTACACAGGACCACCGCATTATCGAGATCGGCTGTGTCGAAGTAATCAATCGTCGTCTCACCGGCCGTCACTACCACCAGTACATCAACCCCCAACGGGAAGTCGATGATGGCGCGCTGGAAGTGCATGGCATCAGCAACGAGTTTCTCGCCGACAAACCCCTGTTTGAAGCCATCGCCGAAGACTTTCTGGCATTCATCGAGGGTGCCGAGCTGGTAATCCACAATGCGCCCTTCGATGTCGGTTTTATAGATCACGAATTTGCCAAGCTGAAAGGCTATGGTAAAACCCTCGATTACTGTTCCGTGGTTGATACCCTGGTGATGGCCCGGCAACGGCATCCCGGTCAGAAGAACAATCTGGACGCACTCTGCAAACGTTACGATGTGGACAACTCACAGCGGGATCTGCACGGCGCATTGTTAGATGCCGAGATTCTTGCTGACGTCTATCTGATGATGACTGGCGGTCAAGTGGATCTCGGGTTTGGAGGTCACGGTGCCCGTGGCGGTGTGTCAGGGGGAGAAGCGATCAGACGGTTGTCAGCTGATCGGAAGCCGCTCAAAGTGATCAAAGCCTCTGATGAGGAAATCGAAGCCCACAATGCACAACTGGCCCGCATTGAGCAGGCCAGTGGCGCGTGTCTTTGGTTGTCTAAGGACCAGCCTTAAAACTTAAAGAATAAAAACAACACTGAGAATGCCGACACCGGAAAGTACGATGGTGTAAGGCAGTGCCATAATTACCATGCGTCCGTATGACAGACGAATCAGTGGAGCCAGCGCCGAAGTTAACAGGAACAGAAATGCCGCCTGACCGTTCGGGGTGGCAACACTGGGCAGGTTTGTACCGGTGTTGATGGCAACAGCCAGCAGATCAAAATGTTCGCGACTGATTTTCCCGGCTTCAAATACAGCCTTCACTTCGTTGATATATACCGTTGCCACAAACACGTTGTCACTGATCATGGATAGTACACCGTTGGCGATAAAGAACATCACCGGCTGAATGCTCTGGTCCATGGCGAGCACCGCGTTAATAATCGGTGAGAACAGATGCTGTTCATGAATCACTGCGACGACAGCAAAAAACACCACCAGTAGTGCGGTGAAGGGAAGCGCCTCTTCAAATGCGTGGCCAATCTGGTGTTCTTCTGTGACACCATTAAAGGCGGTCAGCAACACAATAACGGTCAGACCGATCAGCCCCACCGCCGCCAAATGCAATGCCAGACCAACCACCAGAAAAATGGCCACCAGGGCTTGTACAATAAGTGTCGCACGGTGCCTGTTGGTCAGCTTTTTGGATTCCTCAACATTGAATTCCTCGAGAACGGTGCGGACGTTTGTTGGAATAACTGCGCCATAACCAAAAATGCCGGTTTTTTCCAGCAGCAAGCAAGTCAGTAACCCACAGACCAGAACTGGCATGGTGACTGGTGCCATGACGAGGAAAAAGTGGATAAAGCTCCAACCGGCCTTTTCGGCAATCAGCAGATTCTGGGGTTCACCCACCAGGGTACAGACACCACCCAGTGCCGTTCCCACCACACCGTGCATGATTAGGCTGCGCAGAAAAGAACGAAATCCTTCCAGGTCTTCCCGGTGATATTCCATCACGGATACGTCGCTGGAATGGTCGTGGTCATGGTGTACTTCCTTACCGGAAGCAACCTTGTGATAAACGGAATAGAAGCCAACGGCGACACTGATCAATACAGCGGTCACAGTCAATGCGTCGAGAAAAGCAGATAAAAAGGCGCCTGTGATACAGAAAAGCAGTGACAGTACAGCCTTGGAACGTACACCGATCAGAATCTTCGTGAAGGTAAACAGCAGCAGGTCGCGCATGAAATAGATGCCTGCCACCATGAACATCAGAAGAAGGATAACTTCAAAATTTCCAATGGCTTCATGGTAAACGGTTTCAGGTTGGGCCAGTCCCAGGAAAACGGCTTCAATAGCGAGCAAACCACCGGGCTGCAGCGGATAGCACTTAAGCGCCATTGCCAACGTAAAAATGAACTCGATAATCAGCAGCCAGCCGGTCACAAAAGGGCCAACGGTAAAAACCAGAACAGGGTTAATAGCCAGAAAGCCCAAAATGGTGTATTTGTACCAGTCTGGTGAATTGCCAAGAAAATTTTTCGTGAATGCCTGGAACATGGATTGGGACATGAAGGGTTCCTTTTTATTTGTTCGGTCTATCTCGGGCTCAAACGCAGGGAGCTAATGGTGTTATTATCGGAGACCATCTGGTGACGAAAAAACTATCCCGGGCCTCGTGGTTTTGTAAACTTTCGGCCTGCAATTATAAAGGGTGAATGCGTTAATGTATCCAATAAATCCCCAAGTTATTGCGATGGTGCAGGAGGAGCTTGAAAAAGAAGTGCTCGCCCTGATGCAATTGCTTGAAGATGCCGCTGACCGCGTCGATTTGGAGAAGTTTAAGGGACACCTTACGGCTCTTTCAGGGGCTTTGAAAGTTCTGGAGTTGCCCAGCGCCACTACTTTTATGCAGGCGGTTTCAGAGCTGGCGGATACCCCGGTTCAACTGGCATCTGGCTCCTATGAAGCCAAGGCTGTTTACGCTGCGTTGCAAAGCTTTTCTGCCTACCTGCAGCAACTGGCAAATCTCAAGCAGGACAACTTGATGTTGTTGCTTCCGGAGATCAACGAATTGCGTGCCGTGGCTGGTAAGCCAGTGATGGACGAAAGAGATGCAGTACGTGATTGCACACCGGAAAATTTACCACTGCTCAATGTTTCGCTGCGAACCGAGGATGAGCGGCAGGTCGTTGCTTCGGTAAGACGTCTGTTCCAGCAAGGACTGGTACACGCCTTCCGGGGAGTAAATCGCAAGGCTGCTATCAAGGTTATGGCCCACGGCGTACACCGGTTGCGCAAGACACTCACTGAACCTGCCGAGCGCGATTACTGGTCCCTGTTGTTTGAAATTCTCAGTGCGATGCATCGTGGCACACTGGGTTTTGAGCAGAGCCTGCTCAAAACACTGATGAGTGTGGAAAAGCAACTGCGTGTTATGGAAGAGAACCGTGATGCGAGCGCATTTTATCCGCTGGATATCCAGCAAAGAGCGCTGGCTTTTTTCGCCCTGTCCGGATTGCAGAGTGACGGTGCCAAGAAACTGGCGAACAAGCTGGGTGTTACTTCGCCCGGCATAACCAGTCAGGAAATTGCGGAGAGCCGGAACAGCTTCACGGGGGATAGCGATAAGCCCCTCGGTGTATTGCTGGAGGCAATCGCCGAGCAGGTTGATCAGTTCCGGCAGCAACTTGATGAAGGCATGACGTCAGACGCGGATCCAGCGGAACGTTGTGAAGAGCTGGTAGCCGGGCTTAGTCTGCTGGGCGAGTTATGCGAACAGAGCCACCTGAAACTTGCCAGTCAACGATGCCAGGTTCATGTTGCCGGTATTGAAAGCCTGCAGGGCGGTCAATTGCCCATGCAGCTTTATGAGCAACTGGCCGATACGTTGCTGTACCTGGACTGTATCCTGACGGAGTTACAGTCCCAAGCGCCTTCGGAATCCCGCATTGCCAAGGTGAACACACGCAGCCTCAAACAGGTCGTGGAAAACAATATTGTTGAACATGCGGAGAGAAGGGCGCTTCAGGAAGCCAATGATCACCTGTTAGTGGTCATGCAGATGACAGCAGATTACTGTGATGGTATAGCCGGTGATGAAGTCGCCGAACCGCTGCTGGATAATTTCAAACTGATTCTCGGGCCGATGGGTATGTTGGAGCTCACCCGTGCAGAGAATGTTGCCCGGCGCTGCCTGGAGATTCTTAATCGCTGCGTTACTTCGGGTGGAACCGTGACGCTGGCCTCGACGATGGAGGTGTTTGCTGACGCCATTGTCAGCCTCGAGTATTACTTGCAAAACCGTCGCTGGAACCGCAATTTTGACGACGCAGTGCTCAGTGTGGCTGAAGAATGCTTGTTGACTCTGGAAGCAGCCTAATACCAGCGCTGATGGGTAATTCAGAACACCACTTTGTACCTTGTTCAACTCTGCCTGAGGGTATCCATAAAACCCCGCTGCTAATAGCCGTTAATGGACAACAGGTTGCCTGCGCTTCAGGGAGCTCAGGGAACGTTTTCCTCTCGGAGTTTCTCGCCTCATCACTCAACGGGACAAAACATTTACTGGGGATGTTCGACGGGCAACCCTGTTATGCAGTGGATGCATCCACTGCCGAGCTGCCTTCCGGGATATCCTTTGTTGCGCTTCGTTCTTTGCTGGGCGATCTGGATGAAACCCGTTTTCAGTTGGCGGGTAGAGCTTGTCAGATCGTGCAATGGGATAAGCAGCACCGTTATTGCGGTCGCTGCGGCCGGGCGACTACTGTTATTCCCGAAGATCGCTCCCGTTCCTGCGATACCTGCGAGGAGCGCTTTTATCCGCGCTTGTCCCCCTGTGTCATTGTGGTGATCCGTCGTGGCGAGTATTGTCTGTTGGCGAGCAGTGCCCGCTGGGAAGGACGCTATTACAGTGCGCTGGCCGGTTTCATTGAGCCGGGGGAAACCGTTGAGCAGGCGCTGCATCGAGAGGTGATGGAAGAAGTCGGTATTCGGGTTTCCAACCTGACCTATTTTGCCAGCCAGCCCTGGCCGTTTCCCGGACAATTAATGTTGGGCTTTCACGCCGACTACCTCAGCGGTGATATTCAGGTAGATGGGGAAGAGATTGTCGCAGCGGACTGGTGGCATTACCGTGAGTTGCCTACTCACCCCGATGAAAATACGCTATCAGGCCAACTTATCCGCCATTTTGTCGCGACCTGTCGCGAAGCGGAGAGTTGATCATGTCACTTCCCATCTCGATCATTATGGTTGGTGCCATTCTGTTACTGGTGCTTGGGCTCAAGGCGTTGATCGGGCAGGGTATGCTGGCGGCCGTTCTGCGCTCCGCATTGGGCTTGCTACTCTTAGCGGGTAGCGCGGTGTTATTTTTAGCTGGGTATGACCTGCACAGCTATCGATCCCTGCTGGACGAGCAGGCTGTGGTCACCATGCAGTTTCAGAAGCTGCAGTCCCAGCGCTACCGTGTCATTCTGGTGGAAAGTAACGGGGAGCAATACCGCTATCACCTGAGCGGCGATCAGTGGCAGCTGGATGCGCGCATAGTGAAATGGCATCCGACTCTGGCCAGCCTTGGCTTCAAATCGCTGTATCGCCTCGATCGCTTAAGTGGCCGTTATGCCGATATCCGCCAACAGCTTGAGGAACCGGCCAGTGCACACCAGCTGGTTGAACCACCCACCGACTTTGACACATGGATGCTACTCAAAAAATTCCCGGGTCTCGGACGGTGGATTGACGCGCAATATGGCAGCGCCATCTTTTTGCCCATGGCCGATGGTGCTGTCTATGAAGTCAAACTGGCTTTTGGTGGCATGTTGGCTCGCCCCGTCAATTCCGAGGCGAAACAGGCCGTGTCGACATGGCGATAATCTGTCATCACCTTTTTTATAGAGAGAACAACCCGAAATCACGGCCTTTTTGAGGAGGTGGTTAGAATGCCACCTTCTCTTTACCTTTCAATTCAAGAATAGCTCGAGCCTCGTCTGGAGTTGCGACTTTCAGCCCCAGTCCTTCAATGGTTTTACGTACCTGATAGACCTGTTCGGCATTGGTTTTAGCCAGTTCTCCACGACGTAACCACAGCGAGTCTTCAAGTCCTACCCGAACATTGCCCCCCATGGAGGCTGCCATGGCTGCCACGCGCATTTGATTGGAACCGGCAGCCAACACTGACCAGCGGTAATGATCCCCAAAGAGACGATCCGCAGTTCGCTTCATATGCATGACATCCTCGGGATGTGCGCCAATGCCACCGAGCAAGCCAAAACAGGTTTGAATAAACAAGGGAGCCTTAACAATGCCTTCCTGATAGAAGTACTGGAGATTGTAGAGGTGGCTGGTGTCGTAACATTCGAATTCGTAGCGGGTTCCGGTTTTGTTAAGTGTATCCAGCGCGTAGCGAATATCTTTAAAGCTGTTGCGAAATACCAGATCGTGGGAGCCCTCGAGCATTTCCGGCTCCCAATCATGCTCAAACTCTTTAAAGCGTTTTAACATGGGAAATAGGGCAAAGTTCATCGACCCCATATTCAGACTGGCGACCTCTGGTTGCCAATGCTCAGCGGGTTTAACGCGGTATTCAACGGGCATGAATGGGGATGCGCCGGTGGTTATGTTTACTACGACATCCGAGCGGCTTTTGATTGCCGTAAGAAACGGGGCGAAATCTTCAGGGGTATGTACCGGCCGTCCATCCACAGGATCCCTGGCGTGCAGGTGAACGATAGCGGCGCCTGCTTCAGCGGCACCCAGGGCAGATTCAGCAATTTCCTCGGGGGTTACCGGCAGGTAGGGCGACATGGAAGGGGTATGTATGGAACCCGTGACTGCACAGGAAATAATTACTTTTGACATCGTCATCACCACTTTTTGAGATTGAACTTTTGATTTCAGTGCTCTCAATCAGGTTGGCTGATTGATGGAGATGGTCTTGCTCAAATGAATACCGCCCGCAATTTGGTTGATCATTCCAAAGCAATACAACAAACGGGTCTTCTGATCGTGAAGCTGACGTTTTCAGTCAGATTGCAAAACACATCAGTAAAAATCGAGCGTTAACGTCTCATACGTCGAGGCGCTGGATGGATAGTGTGGGTGAGCTTTCGAGAACACCACCTAAGGCTGTGACTATCCAGCCGGGAGAGCCATCCCGTACGGCATGAATAAAGGGGATGGGCGATAGGACTGCTAACAGATATAGGATATGGTTAACAGTCATAGGTAACATAAAATAACTTCCTGGTGATGCCGTCAACTGTTTTGGTGGCCTGACCCAATGAGCTTTAATTGAAAAATTATGATGTAAGGGGAACTGACGTTGGATTATTTGCTGCAATATGGATTGTTTCTGGCGAAGGCCATTACTCTCATTATTTCCCTGGTTGTGGTGATAGGGATTGCCATCGGCCTGAGTAATCGCGCACGTAAACATGCCGAGGGTGAGCTTGAGATTGAGCAACTAAATGAGACGTATGAGCAGATGAGTAATGTAATACAGCTGGCTACCCTCCCGCCGGGAAAGCGTAAGTTGTGGCACAAGGAAAAAAAGAAATCGGACAAAGATAAGAAAACCAACTCGGAAATCAGAAGCAGGGTTTTTCTGCTGGATTTCAAGGGAGACATGCGTGCGTCGGCTGTGGCTAGTCTACGCCAGGAAATTACGGCCATTCTTACTCAGGCAAAACCGGAAGATGAGGTAGTTGTTCGCCTGGAAAGTGGTGGTGGCATGGTGCATAGCTATGGTCTTGCCGCCAGCCAGTTGGACAGGATTCGTCAGCAGAATATTCCGCTCACTGTATGTGTTGATAAGGTGGCGGCCAGCGGTGGTTATATGATGGCCTGTGTCGCCAACAAAATCCTTGCCGCGCCCTTTGCCATGATCGGTTCTATCGGCGTTGTGGCACAGCTACCAAATTTTAATCGCCTGTTGAAAAAACACGATGTCGATGTGGAACTGCATACTGCCGGTGATTACAAACGCACCCTGACAATGTTCGGGGAAAATACAGAAGAGGGCCGGGATAAATTTATTGAGGACCTGGAAGAAATCCACAACATTTTTAAAGACTTTGTGAAAAATCACAGACAAGCTGTTGATATTAATGAAATCTCTACAGGAAAAGTATGGCTTGGCTGCCATGCCCTTGATAAATCACTGGTGGATGAACTCAAAACCAGCGATACCTATCTCGTCGAACGCTCAGCCGAGGCGGACATCTTCCAGGTCAAGTTCGTCTATCATAAAAGTCTGCCAGAAAAATTTGGCCTAGCGGCTGAGAGTCGCGCAGATAGTTTTTTAATGCGTTGGCTGGATAGGACACGGAAACAGCAGTTTTTTTCCTGACGGACATTCGTTTATTTTGCGCAACGTCAATTTGCTGGGAGAGGACTGTGTGGAACAGCCTCTGCCAAAGAAGGCCGTTATCTGGTTAATATTAATCGTTGATAACGGCTGAAGAAGCCCGACCGCCACATGTTAGTTTCGCCGCAATCGTTCGCTGACTGCGATCGGATTCGGGAAGTTGAATATCACGATATAACTCGACAGCAGGAAGGTCAGAATCGCGGCAGCCTGTATCAGGTGAGATGCCTGAACACTGATCAGTGAGGCGTTGAAAGCCACATAGGCAATCAATAACGAAAATTCACTGATCTGTCCGAGGCGAAAGCCAATATCCCAGGCCAATACCTTCTTTTCGCTCTGCCGACCCAGCAGGAAACGGAAAATCGCCGGTTTCAGAATCAGCATCGTCCCGCCAAGTGCCACAGATGCCAAGGCAATTTCCGGTAACAGTCCAAGATTGAATCCCGCGCCCAGGGAAAAGAAAAACATGATCAGGAAAAAATCCCTGAGTGGTTTAAGTGTCAGGGCAATGTGTTGGGAGATTGGGCTGGAGGCGAGGGTGATGCCCGCGAGGAATGCGCCAATTTCCCGAGACAGTCCTACGACTTCAGCGAGCTCCGACAAACCCATACACCAGCCGATGGCGAGCAGAAAAATATATTCGCCCATCCGGTCGAATTTGGCGATCAGTTTCAATAAGACCCAGCGGACAAAGGCCCAGGCAAACAGGATCAGTAGCGGCAGCGCTAATAGGGTAAAGCCGATCTGCATGACATTAATCTGCCCACCTTCACCACTGAGCAGGACCAGTAGTACAAAGATCGCCAGAAAATCCTGCATCAGTAGTAAGCCGATCATCATGTCACCGATATGACGGTGGTGAAGAATGGTGGTTGGTAGCAGCTTGATACCAATAATGGTGCTGGAAAACATCATTGCCGCACCGATAATCAGACATTCGGTAGAGTTGAAGCCAAACAGGTGGGCGATCAGATAACCGGCAGCGGCGAAGAGTGCGGAGCTAATCAGAGTCACTACGGTGACTTTTCTGAGCGCGGTCATCAGCGATTGAGGCTGAAGATCCAGGCCCAACAGAAATAGCAGAAAAATAATGCCGATTTCGGAGATTTCAGACAGCAGGTGGACGTCCTGTACCCAACCAAGTCCGTAAGGACCGATCAGTGCACCCAGAGCGATGTAGGCTACAAGCAGGGGCTGCCGACCATAAATGGCCAAAGAGGCAATAATGGCAGCGCCGGTGAATATCAGGAAGAACGACTGAAAAACGGCTTCATTCATAGGGGTACTCCACAACCCCTATTGTGAGGTACGGGTGGAGGGGCAGCAAGTGCCGGTTGCAGTATGCAACCGGCTATTCACTTACTGATCGCGCCGGAAGTGAGGGTTAGGCTGGTCTGCAGCGTTTTGATAGGTGACGCTGAAATCCTTCAGCGACTCCAGGGCAGCTTCCAGGTCCGTACCTTCTGGCAGGACAAACGAATCAAAACCGCAGCGCTTTAGGTAGAAAAGCTGGTCGCGATTGGGGTTGCCTATGGCGCGCAATTGGCCATTGTAACCAAAGCGCTCTCTAAGCAGTCTGGCGGTGGAAAACCCGCGACCG
>Ga0209273_10001269_pt1 | contig 23756 bp, 21 predicted proteins | sample tdAd471_FD_187126 | JGI IMG/M metagenome (GOLD analysis project Ga0209273, IMG submission 187126) | Marine sediment microbial communities from the Atlantic coast under amendment with organic carbon and nitrate - tdAd47.1 (SPAdes)... | ecosystem: Environmental > Aquatic > Marine > Coastal >...
TGGCCGCAACGCCGAGGGTTGGAAGCGAAACCCATTCCCGCCAGCCTACAAGCTGTTTTTCCGTCTGTGCCAAATGAAGGGCTTTCTTGCGGATGTTGATTAAACTTTGCACCAAAAGACTTCGCTGCTCCAAACTAATACCACTTTGTTTCCAACGGCCAAGTTTTCGCGGCGGAGCAAGCAGTTTAATAAAACAAGCCTCAGAAAGGCCCGGAAACCTCGCTTTCCGGCCGCCCATCGGCGTCCTTCGGCAAGGGCAGCTATGCGAAAATGTCGTGACGGTTGAGATGCAGGCCCGCGGAGCGCCGCTATTCGCAACAACGCTTGGCAGCCGTACCTAGAAATCGCACAGAGAAAAAGGCGGGTTGGCGGTGCAGTCAGTCCTCTGCGTACCCGTCTCCACGGAAAGGATTTTTCATCCCAGGAGGGTATGGAATGCTACACTTTTTCCCAGGTCATTTGGCCTGACAGTGCCGGAGAGGATGATGAGCGGCCATTGGTTTGGAAGAAAGCGGATTGGCTGGGGCATCCGCCCGACGCGCTGGGAAGGTTGGGCCGTCGTTCTCATTTGCACCGCCGTGGGGGTCGGGGCTTATTTCTATTTCTGGGCCACGGGTGAGGGGCTTGTCTTCGCCGTTCTATTGGCCGTCGATGTGGCCGTCTTCGGCGGCATTTGCTGGGCCAAGTTTGACCGGAGAGAGCGCGCGTAATTTGTTTTGCCTATTTTGGCGCCTCTTTTTCTTCAAGCTTACAGGCCGCAAACCAAGAACCGTGCATTTCTGATAACAGGCCACGCAAATGGGTGCCGACGAACAGCAATTGCTCGATAATTTTTTTGCCGGAATCGCGCGCGACAGCATCACCGCCTTTATTCGTGCCGTCGTGGAGCAGCCACAATTGATGGAGGGCCTGCAAGGCATCGATTTGGTGGCCGACGATGTCGCGGCCTTTGCGCAAACGAAAGGCTTCGCTTTTTCCGCCAACGACCTGGAAGCCTTTCTCGAAGACCGGATGAAAAAAGAACTGGGCGCAGCGGAACTGGATTTGCGCCGGGCGTTTCAGGACCGTTCCGATCGCGGCAAAATTCCAGCGCCCGTTTCCATGAACAAAACCGCTGCCATAAAAGAGCATGCGCTCGATTTTACTTCGGAGTCCGATAAAAACCTCTCCCTGGATCGCGCAGAAATCCTTAAAGGCGGCGTCGCGATCATCCGTCAAGCGCCGGCAATCGCTCGTCTGACGTCGGTTTTACGGGAAATTCTGGAAGAACATTTCAAACCGCACAATCCGCTCGTCGCCCATGAAAAACTGAGCGCTGCACCCTATAAGGCGTGCGTCGATGCGGCCTACGAAGCCCTGCTGGCAGAGAAACGAATCCCCCCCATCCTTACCGCCTTCATGGAAGAAATCGGCGTTCCCCCAAACCAGACCGTTTTTGAATGGCCCGGCTTCCGTCTGACATTCCCTCATGGCAGCCAGCCGCAAGGCTATTACCGCACCACCTGTTCCGGTTCGCTACCGCCCCACCGCGACACCTGGTACGGGTCGCCCCGGCAACAGATTAATTTGTGGGGGCCGATCTATCCTTTGGAAACGAACGAGACCCTTCGCGTGCTGTCCGCTTACTATTATCGGAGCATCAAAAACAGCTCCCGGGGTTACGACGTTTGGCGCAATGCCGTGGGCCTCAATCTTTCTCCCATGTTGCGCGAGCATGTGGACGCCTCAAATCCCATCGCGCCGCCTCTGGCAATGGGCGATGTCATGGCTTTTGCCGCCCACCACCTTCACCACAGCGCCTTGAACCAGCGCAAGACGACACGCGTCACCTTTGAATTCCGCCTTCTTTGCAAGGAAGACAAAGGGGCGAATTATGTCCCGCCCAATATTGATTATTTCGGTTTTGGGGAAATCTACAAAGGCTGGTTCCAAAGCGATGGAGAAAAAGTATTTCATAAGCCCTGAGCATGCGCGCCCGCTGCGGCGGCTCGGCAGCCGCACCCGAAAATCGTGCAGAGAAAAAGCGGGTTGGCGGTGCGCGCAGTTCCAAGCGAACCCGTCTCTGGCCTAATTCCCTGTTAAACAGGGAAAATACAGGGAATTTTCGCAGAACCGGCCCTCGATTTGCTAATTTTTATGCTCTAGCCACTGAAAAATCTTGGCTTTTTAGCAAATTCCCTAAATGACAAAACAGGGAATTAATTGAGCCGAACAGGGAAACCATAGCCCGAAACAGGGAACTGACGGCACCCTCAGCCGCCCTGGCCGAGTGGCGTCACATGATTGGATGAAAAGCCGAGCTTGACGCTTGTTGGCGTCAGCGAAGATTAGTCTGACAATGCCCTTTATTTCGATGCTATGGCAGTTTGGAAGAATGCGAGCTCCGGACTATCCTCTGTAAGTTTTTTGAAAAATTGGGGGGGGTGAAAATGGGATATTTTTTCTCTGATTGAGGACAGGTTCAGGATTGGCGCCAACGGCCTGACTTCTTGGAAAACGATCGCGTGTCCGATCTCTGCGCCAACGAAATAGGCATCAAACTCAGCTTTAGTTATGGCGCTTTGCGGGCCATATGAATTCCATAATTTTTCCGGCGCATCTGCAACCACTTCATCGACGACTGCAAGCGCTTGAACTTGGCCACGAGGGAGCTTGCTGTACACCCATACACGAGTGCCAAACGAAATATTTAATGGCTTGCGTCGCAATTCAACGGATTTGGACCCAGCAAGCATATTCGATGCATGCCGTTCTTCCACAGAAATCAAAATATTGTTTGGGTTATTCATTCTTCAGCCCCTCGTTGAGGATTGTTTTAAGGTGGTCGGGTTCAATTCGTTTTGTGGTAACAAAGTTCGCGCCGTCGGCGCATCCTATTTCACGGAGTCTATTCAGAGGAACGGGCTTCTTAAAAACCATAATGTTGTCAAAGGCTGTGACCAACTTGCTCTTGCCAACACCAATGTGTTTAAAGCCATTTGCATCCAGGACACCTCGCCGTTTCATATCGGGACTTACCTGGTCACCAGTTATCACGTGTGAGTCGGTTGCCCGCCCTACGGCGACAATGCTCTTTCGGCCACCACCTTCGGATGATTCGTAAAAGAGGATTAGGGTGCCGGGAGCGAGGTTGGAGGCTGCTCGTGGAGTGTTGTAAAAAACTCGCTCTTTCAGGAAAACGGCTTCCGGCGGCGTTAATAACGAAAACTGCTCTGCCGTTCCCAAAAGCTCGTCGGCAAAAACCCTTTTAATCGGAACGATGGCGCCAAATCTTCCAGGTAGGAGAATAAGAGAAGGGGACAGCAATGTCTCAAGCTCCTTAAGGGGAATTGCTTCCTCCCGATCAAGCGAAGTTTTGATCAGTATGCGTTGATTTGGATCTTCGTAAACGGGGATATTCTGCGGGAGTTCGACGTCAGCAAGAGACTTCAAAGCCCTTTTGATTCTGCACCATGACCGCGCATCAATTACGTCGCCGATGGCAATCTTGTAAAAAGCGGTTCCGTGACTTTCTTGTCCAGGACCGGGCCTAAAGCCATGGGCAAGAGCAATATTGCGGGTTACAGGATTGCCAGGCAGTATTTGCAGGCGCATTCGGGCAGGCGCACCAGAACTTACCACCCTGCATATCCGATTAAGCGTATGGTCGATTGCCGTTCTAGCGGCAGGCGAGCCCTCATTGGCACACAGAAACACCTCCACCATTTTTCTAGGGTTTTGCACTAAATTCCACGATGCAAAAGAGACGATGTCGGTCTCTTCACTGAGAATAATGTGCTTTTGAGGAGAAACGCTGTCTCCCAGAGAGATGACGTCTTTAATTGTCCGCAAAGGAACATACTGACTATTTAGAAAAAAGCGGACGTTCTCCGTGATGTCCTGCGATAGAGGACCGAATGACAATACTGTATCACTGGTGCGAGCGACTTCGTCCAAACCAAATTTTTCACTACCGGAAGACATGGCATCAGCAAAGTCGGAGACACCTAAAACATCAAGACCGAACTCCGACCGCAGGCGCTCATGAGCACGAAGTATTGCGTTTTCGTTTGTGATGAACCCCGCAATCCTATGGTGAGCCACCGTCGCCAAGTGCCTCAAGTCGGACTTATCCTGTGTTGTCAGAATGTCTTGATGGAAGCGCTCTTTGAAAATGACACCAGCCAATTTCCGCTCAATATCAGAAGTTTCCTTGGATTTTGGCGTTGGAAGAACACTCATTTGAAGAGCAATTTGAAGGTGCGGATCATCGGGAAATTTGCTCGTCGTCCTTTTTAGCTCGTTGATAAATTCTTCCGTGATGACCAAGCGAATATCATTGTTGAAACTAGCCTTCATAACTTTGCCAGCTTCCTCACCACGCCCGCGGCGCTTGGTGACATCAAATAACACATTCAAGTCGATGGCGTAGATAGGTGGTCGCGTGCTGTAGTTGCTAGCTATACCTAAATTTGGAAGACGCTCATCTTCCGGATTCGCCATGAAGTCAAACAGACTTGGCGTGTCGAGGTCGCGGACGCGGCGGTAGATAATCCTTTTGCGAGTTTTACCGCCAGGAATCGTCGAAACAGCATGGAAGCCCATTCGTTCATAGAAAGCGTTTGCCTCAGAAAGGTCGCTTGCTACTTTGGCGCTCAAGCTCAAGTAGCTGCGCTCATGTGCATGCTTAACCAGTTCATTTATGAGCGACTGTGCAATCCCCTGCTTGCGGAACTCGGGACCGCTGTAAATCTGTATGACCTTCCCGTGAGGAAACACTCCGCCAAACATAAGGTGCCCAAGAAAATTTCCTTCCGGATCGACGGCGATGAGCAGCTTCCCCTGCTCCGCCGCTTGCTTGTACGCGTTTGGAGGCAAAAAGCCTAAGGCACTCCGTTCAGTATCAGCACCTTGGCGAGCCATATCGATATATGGCTCTATATCCTCGTAGGATTTCAGTATTCTGATTTTAGTGTTCAGAGTACGCCCCATACCAACATGCAAATGCGAATGCGAATGCAAGACAGAAACGCACGTTCGCCCTTAATGGTTGATCATTCTCCCCTTACACTAACGAAAAAGAGAAGGAAGCGCATATTATGGCGCTGTCAGTCTAATAAAAGCAGTCTCAGAAATGCTAGGGCAACCTCGCTTTCAGGCCGCAAGCTGACGCCATTCGGCCAGAGCGGCAGATCGGTTCTCCTTGAACACACCTCGCCGGTAAATATGGCGTTCGTGATTGAAATGGTTGCGGATCGAGGCGTGAACGGAGGCGAATTTCTGCAGGGTCTTGATGTCCCTGAATTTCGCCATCGCCCCATCTCGTCGTCGAAACGGCTGATGTGAATTTTCGGCCCGATCATTGAGCCAGCGATCGCAAATCTGCCCCCCTCACGTCACGCCGACTCCGATCAACCAAAACGATCACGATCCCACCCGTCCAGCCAAACCGGACTGCGGAACGCCGCGAACGGGGCCGGCGACTCAGGCCTCATCTAAAAATTGCTGAGAGAACAAGACTAGTTGGCGGAGGGAGTGGGATTCGAACCCACGATAGGGCGTTAACCCTATACGCACTTTCCAGGCGCGCGCCTTCAACCACTCGGCCACCCCTCCGGCGCCGCCAAGATGGCCATTCGTGCGCCTTTGTGCAAGTGGGGCGTCGCCAGGGATGCGCCGGTTGCCAAGCCGGGCGAAGCCTTTAAAGTCGGGCTTGGTATTTTCGGCAAGGAGAGACGGTATGCGCCATCGCCTTCGACAGGCAGGACGCGGGCTTGGCTGGGCGCTGCTGGTATGCGCGCTGCTGGCCTTCGGCGGCGGGCTGCAGCCATGGGTTGGGGGCGGCGCGTTCCGGGCGCTGGCCCTTGGCGAGCTTTGGTACCATCTGGACGCCGCCAGCCTGAACGCGCTTCAGGCCTTCGTTCAGCGCTACCTGCATCCCGTGATCTGGGAAGTCGGTGCCTTGCGGCTTCTTTTGCTGCCTGCCTGGGCGGTTTTTGGCGTTGTCGGCGGGGCCCTTGCCTGGCTTTTGCGGCGCGGCTAAGACTTAGTCGTCGCCGACCTTTAACGCCTCGAGGAAGGCGCGTTTCGGAATTTCGACATTGCCGAAGGCGCGCATCTTCTTCTTCCCCTTCTTCTGTTTTTCAAGAAGCTTGCGTTTGCGGGTGGCGTCGCCGCCATAGCATTTTGCCGTGACGTCCTTGCGAAGGGCGTTGACCGTTTCGCGGGCAATGATCTTGCCGCCGATGGCGGCCTGCAGCGCCACCTTGAAAAGCTGTCTCGGGATCAGGGTCTTCAGGCGCTTGCACATGGCGCGCCCGCGCGCTTCCGCATGGGCGCGATGCACGATCATGGCCAGCGCATCGACCGGCTCGTTGTTCACCAGGATCGAAAGCTTCACCAGATCGCCTTCCTCATAGCCGTCCATCACGTAATCGAAACTTGCATAGCCGCGCGAGACGCTTTTCAGCCGGTCGTAGAAGTCGTAAACGATTTCGTTCAGCGGCAGCCGGTAGACGATCATCGCGCGGCTTCCGGCATAGGTCAGGTCGATCTGGACGCCGCGGCGTTCCGTGCACAATTGCAGCACCGGACCCAGATAATCGTCCGGGACCAGCATCGTCGTCTTGATCCAGGGTTCTTCGATGCGGGCAATGCGCACCGGGTCGGGCAGATCCGCCGGGTTGTGCAGCTCCTCGATTTCGCCGCCGGTCATGTGGACGCGGTAGATGACGGATGGCGCCGTCGTAATCAAATCCAGATTGAACTCGCGCTCCAGCCGCTCGGTGATAATTTCCATATGCAACAGGCCGAGATAGCCGCAGCGGAACCCAAAGCCGAGGGCGGCGGAGGTTTCCGGCTCGAAGGCAAAGCTGGCGTCGTTCAGCCGAAGCTTGGCCAGGCTTTCCCGAAGCTGTTCGAAATCGGCGGCGTCGACCGGGAAAAGGCCGCAAAAAACGACCGGGATGCTTGGCTTGAAGCCGGGAAGGGCCGTGGCCGTCGGCCGCTTTTCCTCGGTCAGGGTGTCGCCGATGCGGCAATCGGCGACGGCCTTGATGCCGGCGGTCAAAAAGCCGATCTCGCCGGGGCCCAATTCCCCGATCAAATCCGGTTTCGGCGTATAGACGCCGACGCGGTCGATCCCATAGGTCGCCCCCGCCGCCATCATGCGAATTTTCATGCCCGGCCTCAGCCTGCCGTCGCGCACGCGCACCAAGATGACGACGCCAAGATAGGCGTCGTACCAGCTGTCGATGAGCAGGGCCGAAAGCGGTGCGTCCGCATCCCCTTTCGGCGGCGGCAGCCGGTGGACAAGGGCTTCCAGCACCGCCTCGACGCCGGCGCCGGTTTTTGCCGAAACGGAAAGGGCGTTTTTGGGGTCCAGCCCGATCACCTCTTCGATCTGGGCCATGATGCGCTCGGGCTCGGCCGCGGGCAAATCGATCTTGTTGAGGACGGGCACGATTTCGTGGTCGTTTTCGATCGCCTGATAGACGTTTGCCAGCGTCTGCGCTTCGACGCCCTGGCTGGCGTCGACGACCAGAAGCGAACCTTCGCAAGCGGCGAGCGAGCGGCTGACTTCATAAGCAAAATCCACATGTCCCGGCGTGTCCATGAGGTTGAGCTCATAGGTCTCGCCATCCTGCGCCTTGTAGTTCAGGCGCACCGCATGGGCCTTGATCGTGATGCCGCGCTCGCGCTCCAGATCCATCGTATCCAGCACCTGCTCGTGCAGCTCGCGCTCGGTCAACCCGCCGCAAAGCTGGATCAAACGATCCGCAAGCGTCGATTTGCCGTGGTCGATATGGGCGATGATCGCGAAATTTCGGATCCGGCTTGGGTCTGTCATTGGAGGCCTTATAGGGGCTTGGGTGGCCTTCGCGCAACGGTCGGGTTGCGTCTAGGCCGCCTCCAGGGCGAAGGCGGCCTTGATCAGCGCCTTCGTATAGGCCGCTTCGGGGGTGAAAAAAATCCGTTCCGCCGGCCCGGCTTCAACCAGGCGGCCGTCTTTCAAGACCATAACCTCGTCGGCAAGGGCGCGGACGACCTTCAAATCATGGCTGATGAAAAGATAGGCCAAGCCGTGGCGTGTCTGAAGTTTGCGCAAAAGATCGACGATCTGTGCCTGCACGGAACGGTCGAGCGCCGAGGTCGGCTCGTCCAGGACCAGCAGTTTCGGTTTCAGGGCGATGGCGCGGGCGATCGCGACCCGCTGGCGCTGGCCGCCGGAAAATTCGTGGGGGTAGCGGTGCCGCGCCGCCGGGTCGAGGCCGACCTCGGCAAGGGCCGCTTCGATGCGGGCAACGCGCGCGTTCGGGCTTTCATCGGCGGCATGGACGCGAAGCCCCTCTTCGATAATTTGCCCGATCGAGAAGCGCGGGCTTAGGCTGCTGAAGGGGTCTTGGAAAACGATCTGCATTTCCTTGCGAAGGGCGCGAAGATCGTTTTGGGAAACCCGTTTTAGATCCCTTCCTTCAAAGGCGATTTGGCCGCCGCATTTTTGCAGCCGCAACAGCGCCAGCGCCAGGGTCGTTTTGCCCGAGCCGCTTTCGCCGACGACGCCAAGGGTGTGGCCCGCCCGCACGCAAACGGAAACGCCGTCCACCGCTTTTACGTAATCGACGTTTCGCTGCAGCAGCCCCTTCTTGATCGGAAACCAGACGCGGATGTCCTCGGCCGCCATCACGACCGGCGCGTGCACGTCGCCGCGGGCGGGCTTGCCACCGGGCTCGGCCGCCAGCAGCATTTTCGTATAGCTGTGGCGCGGCGCTTCAAAAAGCCGCGCCGTTTTTTCCGTCTCGACGATCCGCCCTTCATGCATCACCGCGACCCGGTCCGCCATCTTGTGCACGATGCCCAGATCGTGGGTGATAAGCAGCATCGCCATGCCGAGTTTTTCCTGCAATTCCTTCAGCAGTTTCAGAATCTGCGCCTGGATCGTTACGTCCAGCGCCGTCGTCGGCTCGTCGGCGATCAAAAGGTCCGGCTCGTTGGCCAGCGCCATGGCGATCATGACGCGCTGGCGTTCGCCGCCGGAAAGCTGATGCGGGTAGGCGTTGAGGCGGGGTTTCGGATCGCGCAATTGCACCAGGCGCAGCAATTCCAGCATGCGGGCCTCCGCCGCCTTGCCGCCAAGGCCCTTGTGCAGGGCCAGGGCTTCGCCAATCTGCTTGCGGATCGTGTGCAGCGGGTTCAGCGACGTCATCGGTTCTTGAAAAATCATGGCGATGCGCCCGCCGCGCAGGCGTTGCAACGCGCGCGTCTTCGCGCCGATCACCTCGCGCCCCTCGATGCGAATGCTGCCGGCGGGATGGCGCGCATGGGGATAGGGCAAAAGCTGCAGGATCGAAAGCGCCGTCACCGATTTGCCCGACCCACTTTCGCCGACCAGCGCCACCGTCTCGCCCTTGTGGACGGTCAGCGAAACGTCGCGAACGGCCGCGACCTCTTTCGGACCGCTGCCGAAGGTTACGGCCAGATTCTCGATTTGAACGAAAGGCGCGGCTTCGGTCATGGCTGGGTCTTTCTCGGGTCGAAGGCATCGCGGACGGCCTCGCCGATGAAGATCAGCAGCGTCAGCATGATGGCCAGCACGACGAAGCCGCTGATGCCGAGCCAGGGCGCCTGCAAATTCGCCTTTCCCTGGGCCAGCAATTCGCCGAGGGAGGCGGAGCCCGGCGGCAGCCCGAAGCCGAGGAAGTCAAGCGACGTCAACGTGGTGATGGACCCGCTTAGGATGAAGGGCAGGAAGGTCAGCGTCGCTACCATGGCGTTGGGCAGCACATGGCGGAACATGATCGTCCCGTCGCGCACGCCAAGCGCCCTTGCGGCGCGGACATAATCGAAATTGCGCGCCCGCAGAAACTCGGCGCGCACGACGCCGACCAGCGCCATCCAGCTAAACAACAGCATGATGCCAAGCAGCCACCAGAAATTCGGCTCGACGACGCTGGAAAGGATGATCAGCAGAAACAGCACCGGCAGTCCCGACCAGATTTCGATGAAGCGTTGGAAAAGAAGATCCGTCCAGCCACCGAAATAGCCCTGGACGGCACCTGCGGCGACGCCAATGAGCGAGCTGAAAAGGGTCAATGCCAGGCCGAAAAGAACCGAGATGCGAAAGCCGTAAATGACCCGCGCCGCCACGTCCCGGCCCTGGTCGTCGGTGCCGAGCCAGTTTTCGGCAGAAGGCGCCGTCGGCGCCGGCTGGGTCAGGCCATAATTAATCGTCCGCGGGCCATATTCGATCAAGGGCCACAGGATCCATCCCTTTGCCGCGATCTGCTCGGCGATATAGGGGTCGCGGTAGTCGGCCTCCGTTTCAAATTCTCCGCCGAAGGTGGTTTCGTCGTAGCGGGTAAGAATCGGAAAATACAGGCCGCCATCGTAAGAAACGGCAAGGGGCCGTTCGTTGGCGATGGTTTCCGCGAACAGGCTGGCGAAAAAGAGGGCAAGAAAAAGCCAAAGCGAGAAAAAGCCCCGCCGATTGGCGCGAAAATTCCAAAGGCGCCGCCGCGTAAGCGGCGTGATGGCAAAGCCGAGAAAGCGGTCTTCGGACATCGCCTATTCCCCGCGCGTTCCGAAGTCGATCCTGGGATCGACGATGACGTACATAAGATCGCCAAGCAAATTCATCAGCAGGCCCAAAAGCGTGAAGAAATAAAGCGTGCCAAACATCACCGGGTAGTCGCGGTTGATGGCCGCTTCGAACCCAAGCAGGCCCAAGCCATCCAGCGAGAAAATAACCTCGATCAGCAGCGCGCCCGTGAACAGCACGCCGACGAAGGCGCCGGGAAAGCCCGCAATCACGATCAGCATGGCGTTCCGAAAGACGTGGCCGTAAAGGACGCGCCGTTCGCTCAGGCCCTTGGCCCGGGCGGTGACGACATATTGTTTGTTGATCTCTTCGAGAAAGGAATTTTTCGTCAGCATCGTCAGGCTGGCAAAGCCGCCAACGACCATGGCCAACACCGGAAGCGCCAAATGCCAGAAATAATCGAGGATGCGCGCTGGCCAGCTAAGCGTGTCCCAGTTTTCCGAAACCAGTCCGCGCAAGGGGAAGATGTCGACAAACGTACCGCCGGCAAAAAGCACGATTAGAAGAATCGCGAACATAAAACCCGGAATCGCATAGCCGACGATGATGATCGAGCTTGTCCAGATGTCGAAGGGCTGGCCGTCCCGGACCGCCTTGGCGATGCCAAGCGGGATGGAAATCAAATAGACGAGCAGCGTCGTCCAAAGCCCAAGCGAGATCGAAACCGGCATCTTGTCGATGACAAGGTCGACAACGGAACGGTTGCGGAAAAAACTTTCGCCGAAATCAAAGCGCGCATAATTGTCCAGCATGTCGAAAAAGCGCTGATGGGCGGGCTTGTCGAAGCCGTAAAGCTTTTCAAGATGTTGAACAAATTCCGGATCCAGGCCTTGGGCGCCGCGATATTTGCTGGTCGTGCTTTCCGCCGCCGCCTTGCCCTTGGGGGCGTTGCCGATGGGCGCTTCGCCGGTGCTTGTGCCGGCGACGCGCGCCGTTGCACCGACGTCGATGCCCTGAATTTGGGCGATCAGCCGTTCCACCGGCCCGCCGGGCGCTATCTGAACGACGGTGAAATTGATCACCATGATCCCAAACAGCGTCGGAACGATCAGCAAAAGCCTACGGAGGATATAGGCAAGCATGGCGCGTGCTTAAGGTTGTGAAGGTTGGTTGCGAAACATGCGAAGGCGGGCGTCTTTTTCCGGGTCGATCCACCAATCGTTGAAGCCAAGGGCGTATTTCGGCGGCTTCGCCGGCCGCCCAAAGCGGTCCCAGTAGAGCACGCGGAAATGCCGAATGTGCCAATGGGGCACGACGTAATGTCCCCACAGCAGCACCCGGTCCAGCGCCCGGGTGCGCGCGATCAGGCTGGCGCGGTCCGGGGCGTTGATCAGCAATTCGATCAATTCGTCGACGACGGGGTCGGCAATGCCGACAAGATTGCGGCTGCCTGGCGTGGCGGCCGCCGCGCTTGACCAATAGCCGCGCTGTTCGTTGCCGGGCGAAAGCGACTGGCCGAACCCGGCTACCACCATATCGAAGTCGAATTCGCTGAGGCGGTTTTGATATTGGGAAGGGTCCACGGTGCGGACCCGGGCTTCGATGCCAAGCCGCTTTAAATTTCGCACATAGGGCAGCACGACGCGCTCGAAGGAGGGGTCGACCAGCATGATCTCGAAGGTGAAGGGCTCGCCCGACGCTTCGCTGACCAGCACCTTGTCGCGCACCACCCAGCCCGCTTCTTTGAGCAGCGCGAAGGCGGCGCGCAAATTTTTCCGGATGTTGCCGGTTCCGTCCGTCTTGGGCGGGGCATAGCTTTGGGTAAAGACGGCGTCCGGGACCCGCCCGCGGAAAGGCGTCAGCACTTTTAATTCCGCCGCCGATGGCAAGCCGCGCGCCGCCAGTTCGGAATTGGAAAAATAGCTCTGCGTGCGGGCATAGGCGCCATAGAAAAGGCTTCGGTTCGTCCATTCGAAGTCAAAAACCTGGGTCAGGGCCTGGCGTATGCGCGGGTCCTTGAAGATGGCGCGGCGGGTGTTGAAGGCGAAGCATTGCATGCCGGTCGGGATTTCATGGGGGATTTCGACCTTCTTTACGTAGCCGTCTTTCAGGGCGGGAAAGTCGTAAGCCGTGGCCCAATTCTTTGAAACGTTCTCCAGGCGCAAATCGTATTCGCCGGCCTTGAAGGCTTCGACCGCAACCACGGTGTCCCGGTAATAGTCGTAGCGAATGCGATCGACGTTGAATTTGCCCCGGTTTACGGGCAAGTCCTTGCCCCAGTAATCCGCCACCCGCGCATAGACGATGGCGCGGCCGGGATCGACGCTTTCGACCCGGTACGGCCCGCTGCCAAGGGGAGGCTCCAGCGCCGTCTTTTCGAAATCGACCTTCGTGTAATAGGCCTTCGAAACGATCGGCATTTGCCCAAGGATCAAGGGAAGCTCGCGGTTGTCGCCATTGCGGAAACGAAAACGCACCTTGCGGGTTCCCGCTTTTTCTACCGTCATCACGTCCGCGTAATAGGCGCGGAAGATTGGGTGCCCTTTTTCTTTCAGCGTCTCGAAAGAAAAAATTACATCGGCAACCGTGATCGGGCTTTTGTCATGCCAGCGCGCTTCGGCGCGCAGCGTGAAGACCACGGACCCATGGTCCGGCGCGATTTCGACGCTTTCGGCGATCAGCCCATATTCGGCGAAGGCTTCGTCGTCCGAGCTTCGCAAAAGCGTATCCGCCGTAAGGCCCAGCCCCTCCGCCGGGATGCCTTTCAGGATATGCGGGTTGAGGTTGTCGAAATTGCCGATGGCGGCAAGCTTCACGTCGCCGCCTTTCGGCGCGTTCGGGTTCACGTAATCGAATTGTTTGAAATCGGGTCCGTATTTCAGATCGCCGAACATGGAAAGGCCGTGGCGCGGACCGGAAGCCGTCAAATCCGCCGCGCGCGCCTGGGGCCCAAAGGCGGCGGCCAGGCCAAAGATCAGTGCCGCCAGTTGCAAGAAAAAAGGGTTGCGCGCTGCCATGATGCCCCGCTAGTTGCGCCCGTTGAGAACGGCCAGGGCTTTTGCGTGCAGATCCGCAGAGCCAGCGGCGAGCACGCGCCCATCGGAGCCGGGGCCAAGGGCCGCCCCCTGCCAATCCGTCATGCGCCCGCCCGCGGCTTCGACGATCGGAACGATCGGGCAGAAATCATGGGCCTTCAACTGCGCTTCCACGACCAGGTCGACGCAGCCCATCGCCAGCAAGCCATAGGCGTAGCAATCCGTTCCGAAGAGCGCGTAGCGCACGGCATCGCCAAGCCTTCCATAGGCTTCGGCGTCCTTTCCTTCGAACATGGCCGGCGAGGTCGAATACATCATGGCGTCGGCGAGCCTGGTTGCGGCCCGGGTTTTCACGGGCGTTCCATTGAAGCATGCCACGTCCCCGCGGATGCCGCGCCAACGTTCGTTCAAAATTGGTTGATCGATGACCCCCAGCAGGGGGGCGCCATCCTGAAGCAGGCCGATCAGCGTGCCGAAAAGCGGCTTGCCGGTGACGAACGCCTTGGTGCCGTCGATGGGGTCCAATACCCAGACGTGGCGCGCCGTTTCGCGGGTGCCGCCGAATTCTTCGCCCAGGATTCCATGATCGGGATAGCGCGCTTCAATCGCTTCGCGAAGGGCGGTTTCCGTTTCCCGGTCGGCGATGGTGACCGGGCTTGCGTCCGGCTTTGCATCCACCGCCACGGGCGTGCGGAAATAGCGCCGCAGCACCTCGCCGCTTGTTTCGGCAAGCGCTTCCGCGAAATTCAGGAGTTCCTGCGGAGAGGGGTCCGCCAAGCGTCTCCCCCTAATCTGCGAGGGTTTTCAGATAGGCGATCAAATCGGCCCGATCCTTCGCTTTGCGAATGCCGGCAAAAGCCATGCGGTTGCCCGGCAGGAATTTCTTCGGCGATTCGAGATAGGCGTTGAGATCGGCTTCCGTCCACACGCCGCCGGCATCCCGCATCGCTTGCGAGAAGTTGAACCCTTCGGCCGTGCCCTTTTTCTTGCCAAGGATGCCCCAAAGGGCGGGGCCGACCTTGTTGCCGCCATCCTTGTCGGCGCTGTGGCAGACGGCGCATTTCTTGAAAATTTTCCGGCCGGCGACTGGATCGCCAACCATGGCGACAGCGGCTTCGCCCGCCGCTTCGCTGCCTTGCTTGCTGCGCGCCGCCGCTTCTTTCGCGACGTCCTTTTCAAACGCATCCAGCAAATTTTCGATTTCGCCCGCCTGCTGTTCCGATGCCGCGGCCTTTTCCGCGTCTTCCTTGCCGGTTTCGTCGCAGGCCGTCTGCAAGCCCCCGGCCAGCAAGGCGATCAGGAGAATTTTTGGCCATGGGGTTTTCCGGGTGTTTGAGCGGGGCATTGGGGCGGGCTCCTTTGGAACGTTTGGCGTGGAACGTTTGGCGCAAGCGCCAAGACCAGCGGAACGTTTGGCGCAAGCGCCAAGACTAGCGCCTTCGCCCCTTTTCGTCCAATCGCGCCGATGGCGCGCCCCGCTCCGGGATGGAAGGAAATCCAATGACGTTGGCTTTGCCGCAGGCTATCGTTGGCCCGGTTTCGCAACCCTTCATCGCCCCTACGCGAAGGCTTGGATGGCAAACATTCAAAATCCCATCGTCGTTCTTCCGGCCAGGCTCGCCTCGAAACGGCTGCCAGACAAGCCGCTCGCCGACATTCATGGCGAGCCCATGATCGTGCATGTCTGGCGCCGCGCCGTGGCGGCCGATGTCGGGCCGGTGATCGTGGCCTGCGCGGAAGCGGCCATTGGCGAGGCGATCGAACGGGCGGGCGGGCGTTGGGTGTTGACCCGGGACGATCATCAAAGCGGCTCGGACCGGGTCTTCGAAGCGCTTCGGACGGTTGACCCCGAAGGCAGGCATGACGTGGTCGTCAACGTCCAGGGCGATCTGCCGACCCTTGCGCCCGAGGCGGTGCGGGCAGCGCTTTTGCCGCTTGCGGACGCAGCGGCCGACATTGCCACTCTCGCCGCCCGGATCGAGCGGGAAGAAGAAATCGACGATCCCCATGTCGTCAAGGTGGCCATGGGCCTTGCGCCCGGCGCGGCTTTGGGGCGCGCCCTTTATTTCAGCCGCAGTCCGGTGCCGGCCGGCGAGGGGCCCTATTACCATCACATCGGCCTCTACGCCTTTCGCCGCGCCGCCCTGGAGCGCTTTGTCGGGCTTTCGCAAACGGTGCTGGAACGGCGCGAGGCGCTGGAACAGCTGCGCGCGCTTGAAGCCGGCATGCGGATCGACGTGGCCCTCGTTGACACGGTTCCGGTCGGTGTTGATACTCCCGCCGACCTGGCGCGCGCCCGGGAATTGCTGGCGCCGGGACGTGGCGGCTAAGCCCCGTTGACACCCCGATATTCCAAGGTTTGATCTCATGGCGAAGAACAGCGCCACCACCGATCCATCCCAGACGATTGCCTTTCAGGGTGCGGCCGGGGCCTATTCGGATTTGGCGTGCCGGACGGCCCATCCGGAGATGACGCCGCTTGCCTGCGCCTCTTTCGAAGATGCCTTCGCGGCGGTCGAGGAGGGGCGCGCCCGCCTTGCCATGCTGCCGATCGAAAACTCCCAGGCCGGCCGGGTGGCGGACGTTCATCTGCTTTTCCCCCATGCGACGCTTCATATCGTCGGCGAATATTTTCAGCGCGTCCGGCACTGCCTGCTGGGGCCGAAAGGCGCCACCCTTTCCAGCGTTACGCGGGTCTATAGCCATGTGCAGGCGCTTTCCCAATGCCGGGAGACGGTGCGCAAGCTTGGGCTGACGCCGGTGGTGACCGCCGATACCGCCGCCGCCGCCGCCGAGGTGGCGAAACGGAACGACGCAAGCGAGGCGGCGATTGCATCCGAGCTTGCGTCGAAAATTTACGGCCTTTCTATTTTAAAACGCGATTTGGAAGACGCCCGGCACAACACGACGCGCTTCGTTCTTTTGGCAAAGGAGCCGATTGCGTCGGAACTTGCGCCGGGATCCGAACGTCTTTCCGAAGGGGACAGGATCGTCACCAGCTTCATCTTCTCCGTTCGCAACGTGCCATCGGCGCTTTACAAGGCGTTGGGCGGGTTTGCCACCAACGGCGTGAACATGTCGAAGATCGAAAGCTACATGGTGGACGGGAAATTCACTTCGACCCAGTTCTATGCGGAAATCGAAGGGCATCCGGAAGAGAAAAACGTTCAGCTTGCTTTCGAGGAGCTGGGGTTTATCTCGCGCGAGGTGAAGCTGCTTGGAGTGTATCGGGCGGACCCGTTCCGTTTCGAAGACGACTAAGCCGTTTCCATCCAATCTTCGATCAGGCGGCGGGAAATGGCGCCGCGATAGGGCAGGCGAAGGCCGCTTTCTTTCCGGTCCGTCAATTCTTCGCGGGAAAACCAGCGCACGTCTTCAAGCTCATCGACCATCGGGGCGATCGTTTGGCCGGCGGCGGCCTGCGCGCGAAAGCCGATCATCAGCGAAGCGGGGAAAGGCCATGGCTGCGAGGATTGGTAGCGAACGTCCGTGACGTGGATGCCGGTTTCTTCAAAGACCTCGCGGACAACGGTGTCTTCCAGGCTTTCGCCCGGTTCGACAAAACCGGCGAGGGTCGAATACATGCCTTCGGGCCAGCTTTTCTGTCGTCCAAGCAGGCAGACCTTGCCGCTCGTGACCAGGGTGATGACGGCCGGGTCCGTGCGGGGGAAATGCTCGGTTCCGCAGGCCTCGGCCGTGCAGCGGCGCATGTGGCCCGCCTCGGCGCTTTCCGTCCGCGCCCCGCAGACGCCGCAATGGCCATGCTGGCGGTGCCAGTAAAGCAGGCCGCGGGCATAAGCCAAAAGCCCGGCGTCGTCGGGGGACAAAAGCGGGCCGAGGCCGCGCAAATCGTCGAAACGGGCGCCGATCTTTTCGGCCAAGGGGGCCGGTTCGTCGAGGTGGGAAATGTCGAGGGCAAAATGCGCCCCCTCTTCGAAAAGCCCAAGAAAGGCCAGCGGGGCGGCGGTTCCATCCGGCCGTGTCAGCAGGGCCTGGACCAGGCTTTCGGGCAAAAACCGGGCCGCCCTTGGCGGGTCCGTTTCCAGCACCAGGCTGCGATTGCGCCAGACCGGCAAAAACCGCGTCTTGGGATGAGCCAGCCTTGCCGCTATCCATGCGGCCTCGCCCCGAAGATGGGCGGCGCGGTCGAGCGCGCTTGCCGCATAAAGATGGGTCTTTTCCATCCGCCGAGCCTGACACAGGAAAAAACGGCACGCAAATTCCGGGCGGATTCCGGCGCTTGCGTCGTGGCCTCTTGAGGCGCGCCCAAAAAGCCGCCCTTTCGAGGCTGCGTTCAAAGCTGGTATAGTGCGCTTGGAAGATCGGCGGGCGGACGGGCCTCTCGCCAATCCGGTCAGGTCCGGAAGGAAGCAGCCGTAACGAGTTTGTGTCCGGGTCGTTTGTCCGGTCTTCCACCCGAAATTTTCCGCTTTATTTTTCGCATCGATGGCAAATTCAGACGCCTTAAATTCTTCTTATCGCGTGCTTGCGCGAAAATACCGTCCCGAATCGTTCGACGCGTTGATCGGTCAGGAGGCGATGGTGAAAACCCTTGCCAACGCCATCCGCGCCGACCGGCTTGCCCATGCGTTCGTGCTGACCGGTGTGCGCGGCGTCGGCAAGACGACGACGGCACGCATTCTGGCGCGCGCGTTGAACTGCATCGGGCCCGATGGCGAAGGCGGCATGACGGTCGAGCCTTGCGGGCAATGCGCCCATTGCCAGGCCATTGCCGAGGGCAACCATGTCGACGTTCTGGAAATGGATGCCGCCAGCCGCACCGGTGTGGAAAACATTCGCGAGCTGCTGGATGGCGTGCGCTACCGGCCGGTGATGGCGCGCACGAAGGTCTATATCATCGACGAAGTGCACATGCTTTCGACCCAGGCTTTCAACGCGTTGTTGAAAACCCTGGAAGAGCCGCCGCCCCATGTGACGTTTATCTTCGCAACCACGGAAACCCGCAAAGTTCCCGTGACCGTGCTTTCGCGTTGTCAGCGTTTTGACCTTCGCCGGGTCGATGCGGAACGGCTGGTGACGCATTTCCAGGGCATTGCCGAAAAAGAAGGGGCGACGGTCGAGGCCGAGGCGCTGCAATTGATCGCGCGAGCGGCGGACGGCTCCGTTCGTGATGGGCTTTCGCTTCTCGATCAGGCAATCGCCTTCGGGGCGTCTCAGGTTACGGCGGAAAGCGTTCGCGAAATGCTGGGCCTGGCCGATCGCATTCGCCATTTCGATCTTTTTGACGCGGTGATGGCGGGCGACATTGCCGCGGCCCTTGAAGAGTTGGACGGGGCCTATAATGCCGGCGCCGATCCGATCGTATTGTTGCAGGATTTGCTGGAGCTTACCCATTGGCTGACCCGCATCAAGGTCGTGCCGGAAACGGCGACGGGGTTCGGCGTGCCGGAGGCGGAACGCAGCCGGGGCACGGAAATGGCGGCGAAACTCTCGCTTCCCCAGCTTGCGCGCATCTGGCAGATGCTTCTGAAGGGCGTGCAGGAGGCCAGGCTTAGCCCCTCGCCCTTGCAGGCGGCGGAGATGATCTTGATCCGGCTGGCCTATGCCGCCGATCTGCCGGACCCGGCCGAGCTGGTGAAAACGCTGACGGCGAAAAAAACCGGATCCGAAAATTTACATGCCGGGCAGGATGCCCGGCCGCCATCCGCGCCCGCCCCGGCCGCCATGGCGCCCCCTTCGCCGCCGGCTGCCGAAGCAGGCGGTTCGCTTGCCCGCGCCGCACCAAAGGCGGCGCCCGCACCGCAAGCGGCGGCCTTGCATCCGATGCCGGAAAGTTTTTTGGAAATGGTGCAGCTTTTCCGGGAAAGACGCGAGCCGCTGTTGCACGCGCATCTGGTCAACAATGTGCGCCTCGTTCGCTTTGAACCCGGCCGGCTCGAATTCCATCCGGGCGAGCATGCGCCGGCGAATCTTGCCAGCCGGTTGGGGGAATTGCTTTCCGAATGGACGGCGGCCCGCTGGATGGTCAGCCTTTCGCGCGAGGGCGGCGAAACCACTTTGCGCGAGCAGGCGGAAGCGGCGGAAAAAGCGCGTCTCGCGGAGGCGGCCAAGCACCCCCTGGTGCGCAAGGTGCAGGACGCGTTTGCCGGCGCAACGATCGAGGCCATCCGCCCCTTGCAGGAAACGGTGGCGGCGACGGACGCGCCAACAGAGCAGAACGGAGACGAAACGCCATGAAGAACCTCGGCAAGATGATGAAAACCGCCCAGGAAATGCAAACCAGAATGGCGGCCATGCAGGAAGAGCTCGAAAACATCGAGATCGAGGGGACGGCGGCCGGCGGCATGGTGTGCGTGCGGATGAATTTAAAAGGGGCGTTGCGCGGCGTGAAGATCGACCCTTCCCTTGTCAAGCCTGAGGAAACGGAAATGCTCGAAGACCTTTTGGTCGCCGCGGCGAACGATGGCAAGGCAAAGGCGGAAGCGGAAGTTGCAAAACGGATGTCGGACATGGCCGGGGGCTTGGAATTGCCGCCGGGAATGACCCTGCCGTTCTGATCGCCCCATGCCTGGATCCGCCATCGATCATCTTATCCAGCTGTTGGGACGGCTGCCGGGCCTGGGCCCGCGTTCGGCACGGCGTGTCGCGCTGGACCTTTTGCGGCATCGGGAACAGCGGCTGGTGCCGTTGATGCGGGCGCTGGAAGACGCATCGGAAAACGTCCGCGAATGCGGCATCTGCGGCAATCTCGACCTTTGCGATCCTTGCGGCATCTGCGCCGAGCCAAAGCGCGACCGGTCTGTTCTTTGCGTCGTCGAGGACGTTGCCGACCTTTGGGCATTGGAACGCGCGCGCATCTTTCGCGGTCACTACCATGTGCTGGGGGGCGTGTTGTCGGCGCTGGACGGCGTTGGGCCAGAGGATTTGCGAATCGCCAAATTGGTGGAGCGGGCGGCGGACCCGCAATTGCAGGAAATCGTGCTGGCGATGAACGCGACCGTGGATGGCCAGACGACGGCGCATTACATCAGCGACCGCCTGAAAGGCAGCGCGCTTACCCTCTCCAGGCTTGCCCATGGCGTGCCGGTGGGAGGCGAGCTGGATTACCTGGACGACGGCACCCTCGGCACGGCGCTGAAGGCGCGCCGCCCTCTCTAAGCCTGGCGCCCTAGCCCGGCATGCGGCGCGCTTGCTATACTTCCCATCCATCAAAAAAAGAACGCAGGCAATGACAAAATTTCCAAAAAAGACGTTGGGCGAGTGGGAAAAGCTTGCCGAGAAAGAATTGAAGGGCAAGCCCCTGGAGGGCCTGCAATGGACGACGCCGGAAGGGATTGAAATAAAACCTCTCTACACGGCGGCGGACCTTGAGGGGCTGGAGCATCTTGATTCCCTTCCGGGGTTTGCGCCCTATGTGCGCGGGCCCAGGGCAACGATGTATGCAAACCGGCCGTGGACGGTTCGGCAATATGCGGGTTTTTCAACCGCCGAAGAATCGAATGCGTTTTACCGAAAGAATTTAGCGGCGGGGCAAATGGGGCTTTCCGTCGCCTTCGATCTGGCGACCCATCGGGGCTATGATTCGGATCATCCCAGGGTTGTCGGCGATGTCGGCAAGGCGGGCGTGGCGATCGATTCCGTCGAAGACATGAAGATTCTTTTCGACGGCATCCCCCTGGACAAGATGAGCGTATCGATGACCATGAACGGCGCCGTGCTTCCCGTTCTGGCAGGCTACATCGTCGCCGCCGAAGAACAGGGCGTGAAGCTGACGGACCTTGCGGGTACTATTCAAAACGACATCTTGAAAGAGTTCATGGTTCGCAACACTTACATCTATCCGCCGGAACCCAGCATGCGGATCGTGGCGGACATCATCGAGTACACCGCGAAAAACATGCCGCGGTTCAATTCCATTTCGATCTCCGGCTATCACATGCTGGAGGCAGGCGCGACGGCGGTGCAGGAGCTGGCCTTTACCTTGGCAGACGGCATCGAATATGTGCGCGCCGCCCTTTCCAAGGGCCTCGACGTGGACGATTTTGCGCCGCGCCTTTCCTTCTTCTGGGGGATCGGCATGAATTTCTTCATGGAAATCGCGAAGATGCGTGCCGGGCGCTATCTTTGGGCACAGCTGATGCAGCCGTTCAACCCGAAGAACCCGAAGAGCTTGGCGCTGCGCACCCATTGCCAGACGTCCGGTGTCAGCCTGACGGAACAGGACCCATACAACAACGTGGTCCGCACGACGATCGAGGCGATGGCCGCCGTCTTCGGCGGCACGCAATCGCTGCACACGAACGCGCTGGACGAAGCGATTGCGCTTCCGACGCCGTTCTCCGCCCGCATCGCGCGCAACACGCAGCTTATCCTGGCCGAAGAAACCGGCATTCCCCATGTCGTCGATCCCCTGGCCGGCAGCTATTACGTCGAAAGCCTGACCGCGAGCGTGCTTGCCGAGGCAAGCAAGCTGATGAAAGAGGTCGAAGAACTTGGCGGCATGACCCAGGCGGTTGTGGACGGCATGCCGAAGCTTGCGATCGAAGAAGCGGCGACGCGCCGCCAGGCGCGGATTGACCGCGGCGAGGAAACCATCGTCGGCGTCAACAAATACCAGCCCGAGAAGGATGAAAGGGAGATGGACATCCTGGACATCGACAACGCCGAAGTGCGTGCGCGGCAAATCGCGCGTCTGGAAAAAATTCGCAGCACCCGCGACCAGGCCCGTTGCGATGCGGCCTTGAAGGGCCTTCAGGAAGGCGCGGAAGGGAACGGAAATTTGCTGGAACTGGCCATCGATGCGGCGCGCGCGCGCGCCACCGTTGGCGAGATTTCCTTGGCTCTCGAAGCGGTCTTTTCCCGTCATCAAGCCGATCAGCGCAGCGTCAGCGGCGTCTATGGGGCCGCCTATCATGGCGAGGGGGAATTCAAGAAGGTGCGCGCCGAGGTCGAAAAATTTACGGCCGAAGGGGGGCGCCGTCCGCGCATGCTGGTCGCGAAGATGGGCCAGGACGGGCACGATCGCGGCGCCAAGGTGATTGCCACCTCGTTCGCCGATCTGGGGTTCGAGGTCGATATCGGGCCGATGTTTCTGACGCCCGAGGAGGCCGCCCGCATCGCTGTTGAAAACGACGTTCACGTCGTCGGCGTCTCGTCCCAGGCGGCCGGCCACCGGACCCTGGTGCCGATGCTGATCAAGGAAATCCAGGCGCTCGGCAACCGCGAAATCCTGATCGTTTGCGGCGGCGTTATCCCGGAGAAGGATCACGCCTTTCTCCGCCAGGCCGGCGTGGGGGCGATTTTCGGGCCTGGCACCAGCATCCTGACCTCGGCGATGGAGGTTCTCGACCGGGTCCGGCAATTGCAAGGGCAATTGCAAAAGGACGCGTAAGGATGCGTAAAGTGGCCAAAAGCGCCTTTTTTGGGCCCCTGCCGGGCCTTCCGGCTTGACGGCAGGGGCGGCTCTGGCCTATAGAAACCGCCACCCCTAGGGCCCTTCGGGCCCGTCGGGGCCTTGGTTTCGACAGGTTTCAGGACAGCTTTCAGGAACGTATCATGACGCGACGTTGCGCCATCACCGGCAAGGGCCCGGTCACCGGTAACAATGTAAGCAAGGCGAACAACCGCACGCGGCGGCGCTTCCTGCCGAACCTTCACATGGGTTCGATCATGAGCGAGGCCCTCGGCAAGGCCGTCCGGCTTCGGCTTTCGGCCCGCGCGATCCGCACGATCGAGCACAATGGCGGCCTGGACGCCTATCTTTTGAAAACGGCCGACTCGAAGCTTTCGCCCGAGGTGCGCCGTATCAAAACCCAGATCAAGAAGGCGCAAGCCGCCGCGAGTTAATCGCGCATTCTTTTTTAATCGCTTCTTTGGAAATTTACTTAGGCGCGCAAGCGCCGGTCGCGCGCGCGATCGCCGGCGCGTGCCCGCATGGCCCGACGGCGTGCCGGATGGTAGTCCGAGGGGTCTTCGAAAAGTTCCGCCAGTTTTTCGACCATCGTGCCGCCAAGCTGGTTGGCGTCGAAGATGGTGACGGCACGCTTGTAATAGCGGGTGACGTCATGGGCGATGCCGATGGCAAGCAATTGCACGTCCGAACGGGTTTCGACCCAATTGATGACTTCGCGCAAATGCCGTTCCAGGCAATTGCCGGGATTGTGGGTCAGGGTTGAATCGTCAACCGGCGCGCCGTCCGAGATGACCATTAAAATGCGCCGTTGTTCCGGCCGTGCCAAAAGACG
>Ga0209273_10001271_pt1 | contig 23745 bp, 18 predicted proteins | sample tdAd471_FD_187126 | JGI IMG/M metagenome (GOLD analysis project Ga0209273, IMG submission 187126) | Marine sediment microbial communities from the Atlantic coast under amendment with organic carbon and nitrate - tdAd47.1 (SPAdes)... | ecosystem: Environmental > Aquatic > Marine > Coastal >...
GATGGCAACGAGTACGTGGCCGATGTCGCGGACAGAGGCGCGGCAGCTGCACTGGTGAGTCGTCCCACGGGCACAGCCCTGGCGCAACTTTGTGTGCGGGACACGTCCGTCGCACTGGGCAGGCTGGGTGCGTTCAATCGCAGTTTGTACCAGGGACCGCTGGTCGCTATCACCGGCAGCTGCGGTAAAACCACGGCCAAGAACCTGATCCACTCTGTGCTGGCGCAACGTGGTAACACGCTCGCCACCGAGGGCAACTTCAATAATGAGATAGGCGTACCGCTTACCCTGCTGCGACTGCGCCCGGACACGGAATTCGCAGTCATTGAGATGGGCGCTGGAAAACCGGGTGACATCGCCCAGCTGTGTGCGCTGGCCAGGCCCAATGTATCCGTGCTGCTTAACGTTATGCCTGCGCACCTGGAAGGGATGGGGAGCCTGCAGGGCATAGCACAAACCAAGGGTGAGATTTTTGATGGCCTGGCAGCGGGAGACGTGGCTGTGCTCAATGCTGACGAACCCTGGGCAGCAGAGTGGCGTTCACGGGCCGGCGCTGCGCAGATCATTGACTTCTCCCTGCACGGGGGCGCTGCCATCAGTGCCGTGAGCATAGAGCCAATGGGAGTTTCCGGCACGCGTTTGCAGGCGGGTACGCCCGCAGGCCCGATAGACCTGACCTTGCGTTTGCCCGGTGCCCACAATGTTGCCAACGCGCTGGCGGCGATAGCGGTTGGTCTCGCCTGTGGCCTGGGTTTGCCTGAAATCAAGGCCGGTCTGGAAGCCGTCGTGCCGGTAGCGGGACGCCTCTCTGCTTCTCATGCGGCCAACGGTGCACTGTTGATTGACGATTGCTACAACGCCAACCCCGGTTCGACCCGTGCCGCGATCGACACGCTGGTTACCAGCTCGGGCCGGCGTACGCTGATCATGGGGACCATGCTGGAATTGGGTTCGCAGAGCGAAGCCATGCATCGCGAGCTGGGAGTGTATGCCCGCGAAGCTGGCCTCGACGGGTTCTGGGGTGTGGGTGAGGAGTTGCGAGACGCAGTGGCGGCCTTCGGCAAGCATGGACGCTGGTTTGCAGATTGCGATGCCCTGGCGGCAGCGGCGGAGGACGCCTTTGGCAGCGGCGACACCCTGCTTGTCAAGGGCTCAAGGGGTGCACACATGGAGCGTGTCCTGCAAAAACTGGCTTTGCACACTGCAGAGGAAGAGGGCTGATTATGTTGCTGTTCCTGGCAGAATATCTCACGCAATATGTCGGCGCATTCCAGGTCTTCCAGTATCTGACCTTGCGCGGCATTCTTGCCACTGGCACGGCCCTGGCGATATCGCTGATGGTCGGCCCCCTGATGATCCGTAAGCTCAGCTTTCATCAGGTGGGTCAGGCGGTGCGCGATGACGGGCCGCAGAGCCATCTCAGCAAGGCCGGCACTCCCACTATGGGAGGCGCCTTGATTCTCGTTTCGATTGCGGTGTCGACGCTGTTATGGGCTGACCTGCGCAATCCCTATATCTGGATCGCCTTGCTGGTGACGGCAGTATTCGGTGCAGTGGGCTGGGTGGACGATTACCGCAAGGTCGTGGAGAAAGACTCCCGTGGCCTTCCGGCCCGCTGGAAGTATTTCTGGCAGTCGGTGGCAGGTCTTGCGGCAGCCTGTTACCTGTACTTTGCGTTTGATACGCCGGTGACCACCGAACTGTATGTGCCCTTCTTCAAGGACTTCTCCTGGAGCATGGGGCCGCTGTTCATTGTGCTCGCTTATTTCGTCATTGTCGGCTCCAGCAATGCGGTGAATCTGACGGACGGCCTGGATGGCCTGGCCATACTGCCCACGGTAATGGTCGGTGGCGCCCTCGGCATATTTGCCTACCTCACCGGGCACGTCGATTTTGCGCGCTATTTGCACATTCCCTATGTGGCCGGCAGCGGGGAGCTGGTGGTCTTCTGCGGCACGATTGGCGGCGCAGGCCTGGGCTTTCTCTGGTTCAACACGTATCCCGCCCAGGTGTTTATGGGTGATGTCGGCGCCCTTGCCCTGGGCGCGGCGCTGGGCACCGTGGCAGTGATAACCCGCCATGAGATCGTGTTTTTCATCATGGGTGGCATTTTTGTGCTGGAGACCGTATCGGTCATTCTGCAGGTTGCCTCGTTCAAGCTTACAGGCAAGCGTATTTTTCGCATGGCGCCTATTCATCACCACTATGAACTGAAAGGTTGGCCGGAGCCTCGAGTAATCGTGCGCTTCTGGATCATCACCGTAATGCTGGTGCTGTTCGGTCTGGCCACGTTGAAGTTGCGATAGGTAAAGGAGAGTTTGCCGCAGTGATGCAGGATCTGATAGCAAGCAGTGTGAACCGGGTGGTAGTTGGCCTGGGCGTCACTGGTTTGTCCTGCGCACGGCATTTGTATCGCCTGGGAGTGCCTTTCTCCGTTGTTGATACGCGCGACAACCCCCCCGGCCTGCAGACTTTGCGAGAGCTGATGCCCGACATAGAGGTCTATCTGGGCGAGTATCCGCAAGCGGTGATTGCCGGTGCCCAGGAGTTGATCGTCAGCCCGGGGGTTGCCATGGACGCACCGCTGGTGTCGGCCGCGCGCGAGGCGGGTGTCGACATCATTGGAGACATCGACCTTTTCGTGCATGAGGCGCAAGCTCCGGTGATAGGAATTACCGGCTCAAACGCGAAATCCACAGTGACCGAGCTGGTAGGCGAGATGGCGCGGCAATCCGGACTCAACGTGGGTGTCGGCGGCAACCTTGGAACGCCGGCGCTGGACCTGTTGGCCGATGACCGCGAGCTCTATGTACTGGAACTCTCCAGTTTTCAGCTGGAACGCGCGGGCAGCCTGGGTCTGTCGCTCGCCACGGTGCTCAATGTCAGCCCGGATCATCTGGACCGGCACGGCAGCATGGTCGCCTATCATCAGGCTAAACACCGCATCTTTCGTGGCTGCAGGAAGGCGGTAGTGCATACCGACGACGCCCTCACTGTGCCGCTGCTGGAGGAAAAGGTGCCGGTAATTGGCTGGCGCATGGGCGAGCCTGCGCTGGATGGCTTTGGTTTGAGAGTACAGGACGGTGTGGAGTCGATCTGTCTTGGCCTGCAGGAATTGTTGCCGGTGGCCGACATTAGAATGGCTGGACGGCATAACGTGGCCAATGCGCTGGCAGCGCTCGCCCTGGGGCATGGCGCCGGTCTTCCCCTGGCCATCATGCTGGACACGCTGCGACAGTTTCCGGGGCTGCCCCATCGTTGTGAAATGGTGGCCGAAATAGCCGGCGTGCGCTACATCAATGATTCCAAGGGCACCAACGTCGGTGCCACTGAGGCAGCCCTTGCAGGCCTGGGCGGTGACAGGGACATCCTGTTGATAGCCGGAGGCCAGGGCAAGGGGGCTGATTTCACTGGTCTGGCAGCTTCTACCAGGCGTCACTGTCGCCAGCTTATTACTATTGGTGAGGATGCCGGGCGTCTGCGGGATGCCCTGCAGGATGTGGTGCCGGTGACCCACGCCGACAGTTTGCAGGACGCCGTTGCGCAGGCGGCTGAGCTGGCGCAGGCCGGCGAAACCGTGCTGCTGTCGCCCGCCTGCGCCAGCTTTGACATGTTTTCCGGCTACATTGCCCGCGGTGAAGCGTTTGTTGCTGCAGTTCGGTCGCTGGGAGGTGAGGCATGAGCCGCGCTGGCGCTGCCTCGCACGCACCGGTTATGCCGGATCTTCCGTTGCTGACGCTGAGCCTCGCCCTGATTCTGGTGGGCCTGGTGGCGATCACCTCGGCGTCTGTCGAGTACGCCCAGATCAACTACGGCAATACCTGGTTTCATGCCCAGCGCCACGTGATGTACATGATGGCTGCCGGGCTATGTGCTCTGGCGATATACCGCATTCCCATGGCGTTCTGGGAAGACACCGGCTGGGTCTGGCTGTTTGTCGCGCTGGGCCTGCTGATACTGGTTCTTGTTCCCGGTATCGGTCGTGAGGTGAACGGCAGCCAACGTTGGCTGCCGCTCGGTCCATTTACGCTGCAGCCCTCCGAGTTCGCCAAGATGGCGATGATTATCTACCTGGCGGGGTATATGGTGCGCCGCGAGCATGAAGTGCGCAACCAGTGGCAGGGCTTCCTCAAGCCCATGGCGGTGCTCTTTGCCGCCACGCTGTTGTTGATGGTGGAACCCGATTTCGGCGCGACGGTTATTGTCGCCGGCAGCGCTTTTGGCATGTTGTTCCTGGCGGGCGTAAAGCTTGGTCACTTTATGGTAGTGCTGGCCGGAGCCGTAGGCGCGCTCCTGGTGCTGGTGGTGAGTGAGCCATACCGGGTGCAGCGCCTGACGGCCTATACCGACCCCTGGGCGGATCCCTACAACACGGGTTTCCAGCTCACCCAGTCGCTCATTGCCTATGGCCGGGGCGAGTGGTTCGGAGTGGGTCTGGGTAACAGTGTGCAGAAACTGTTCTACCTGCCCGAGGCGCACACCGATTTCGTCTTCTCTATCTGGGCAGAGGAGACAGGCTTTGTGGGCGCTCTCTGCGTTATTCTTCTTTACGCCGCACTGATCGGACGCATCCTCTGGGTGGGCCGCAGCGCGCAGCTGGCGGCTTACGCCTTTGGTGCCTACGTGTGTTATGGCGTCGCGCTGGTCTTCTTCGGCCAGGCCTTTGTCAACATGGGGGTGAGTTCCGGGCTGTTGCCAACCAAGGGTTTAACCCTGCCTTTTGTCAGTTACGGCGGCACCAGCCTGATTGTTTGTTGCGCGATGCTCGCGCTGGTACTGCGAATCGACCGACATGTGCGTGGCCAGGGAGGTCGGGCATGAGCGGCAAGCGCAGGATTCTGGTCATGGCCGGCGGTACCGGCGGGCATGTTTACCCCGCGCTGGCCGTGGCCTGTGAACTGCGCGACCGTGGCTACCTGGTGGAGTGGGTGGGTACCCGTCGCGGCCTGGAGCATCGGGTTGTCCCTGCGGCAGGTTTTCCTATTCATTACCTGGCGGTACGCGGAGTGCGCGGCAAAGGCGCGCTTGATCGTTTGCTGGGCCTGATGTTGCTGCTGCTGGCAGCCCTGCAGGCGTTGTGGCTGGTGCTGCGCAGCTGGCCTGCCTGTGTGGTGGGTATGGGTGGTTACGTGGCCGGGCCGGCGGGGGTGGCGGCATGGCTGTTGCGCCGCCCGCTGCTGATTCATGAGCAGAACGCCGTAGCGGGCACGACCAACCGCATGCTGGCCCCACTGGCAAACAAGGTTGTTGCCGGCTTTGACGGTGCCTTCACTGCTGACAAGGACGTTGTAGTGCTGGGTAATCCCGTGCGGGCTGAGTTGGTGGCCGCTGCGCAAGCCGGCGTATACAGCTTCGACGGAGAGCGCGCGCTGCACATCCTGGTGTTGGGCGGCAGTCTCGGTTCCCAGCCTATCAACCAGGTCATGCCGGGTGTGGCGCGTCGCCTGTTGCGCAGTGGCCGCTTGCCCGGCACGGAGATATGGCATCAGGCGGGCGAGCAGCACGCCGCTGCCCTGTCGGCGCAGTACGGCGACCTGTTGGGCGAGCGTGTACGCGTACAGCCGTTTATTGAGGACATGGCCCAGGCCTATCTCTGGGCGGACCTGGTGATATGTCGGGCAGGCGCGCTGACGGTATCCGAGCTGGCGGTCATGGGGCGTCCGGCCATACTGGTGCCCCTGCCTCATGCGATAGACGATCACCAGACCGCCAACGCGCGATCACTGGCCGATGCCGGTGGTGCCCAGCTGCTGCGCCAGAGTGAAATGAGCGAGGAAGGCCTGCTGATTGCCCTGCGCGCCTATGTGCAATACCCGGGGCGCCTGCGCACTATGGCCGAAGCGGCGCAGCAGGCCGCGCGCCCGCATGCCACGCAACAGGTTGCGGATGAAGTGGAGGGGCTGATCCATGCAGCCTGATCGCAGCGTTTATACCGTCCCTGAAATGCGCAGGGTCAGCTGCATCCACATGATCGGGGTTGGCGGCACCGGGATGAGCGGCATCGCAGAGGTGCTGGTGAATCTTGGGTACAAAGTCACCGGCTCTGACTTGCGGGCCAGCGCGGTGACTGCCCGGCTGACGCAAAAAGGCGTTGAAGTGCTCATCGGTCATCGCCAGGAAAACATCGGCGATGCCGACGTGATCGTCACGTCCAGCGCGGTGGATGAGACTAATCCCGAGGTAATGGCTGCTCGTGCGGCACGAGTGCCGGTGGTCCCGCGCGCTGAAATGCTGGCCGAACTGATGCGCTACCGCCACGGCATTGCCGTCGCGGGGACCCACGGCAAGACCACAACCACCAGCCTGATCGCCAGCGTGTTCGGTGAAGCCGGGCTGGACCCGACGTTTGTGATAGGCGGCCTGGTCAACAGTGTGGGCAGTAATGCGCAACTTGGAGCCAGCCGATTCCTGATCGCCGAGGCGGATGAAAGCGACGCATCTTTCCTGCACCTGCAGCCGATGGTCACGGTGGTCACCAATATCGAAGCCGATCATATGGACACTTATGGCGGCGACTTCGCCGTACTGCGTCGCACATTTCTCGAGTTTCTGCACAACCTGCCTTTCTACGGTGTGGCCGTGTTATGCCTGGATGACCCGGTTATTCGAGGCCTGCTGCCAGAGGTGAGCCGTCAGGTTATCACCTACGGCTTCGCGGAGGATGCTGACTACCGCATTACGAACATGCATCGCCGGGGTCTGACCACCGAATTTACCGTGCAGCGCCCGCTGGCCGAGCCGTTGCAGGTGAGCCTGAATATGCCGGGGGAGCACAACGTGCTCAATGCCACGGCTGCGGTGGCTGTCGCCGGAGATGAGGGTCTCGATGACGTGGCGGTGCAGCGTGGCCTGGCGTCATTTGCGGGTGTGGGGCGACGTTTTACGACCATGGGCGCACTGCAACTACCGGGTGGTGAAGCCCTGCTGGTGGATGACTACGGCCATCACCCCACCGAGGTCAGGGCGACGCTGGACTCTGCCAGGCAGGCCTGGCCGGAGCGCCGTGTGGTGATGGTCTATCAGCCGCATCGCTACACCCGCACACGTGATCTGTACGAGGACTTTGTTGCGGTGTTGTCGCGTTGCGACGTGTTGGTGTTGCTGGAGGTCTATGCCGCCGGAGAAGAGCCGCTTCCCGGGGCAGACAGCCGCAGCATTACTCGCAGTATTCGCCAGCGCGGGCAGGTTGAGCCGATTTTCGCCGAGCGTATCGATGATGTGCCGAGAATTCTTTGCTCGGTGGTGGAAGAGGGCGACGTGATTGTCACCCAGGGCGCCGGTGATATTGCTGCGCTTGCGCGCAAGCTCGCCGACATGAATTTTGACCAGGAGGCCCGGTCATGAGCATAGCGGGCCTTGAAGGAAAGATGGTCGCTGTGCTGCTGGGCGGCCGTTCTGCGGAGCGCGAGATATCGCTGCAGAGCGGCAGTACCGTGTCTGCGGCGCTGCGTTCACTGGGCTATCGGGTTGTCGATATAGATCCGGCAGAAAACGGCTGGCTGGAGCAATTGCGCGCCGCGGACTTCGCCTTCATTGCCCTGCACGGCCCCGGTGGTGAAGACGGTACGGTCCAGGGGACGCTGGAAGTTCTGGGTATTCCCTACACCGGCTCCGGCGTGCTGGGTTCTGCACTGGCCATGGACAAATGCCGCAGCAAGCAGCTGTGGCAGGGCATTGGTCTCGCCACCGGTGGCTTCGAGATGTTGGGGGCAGAGACGGATTGGCAGGCTGTTATCGATCGGCTGGGTAAGGTGTTCGTAAAGCCTGCCTGTGAGGGGTCATCCATCGGCATGGCGCCTGCCAGCAATGCCAGCGAACTGGAGCAGGCCTATCAGCAGGCCGCTCGCTACAGCGGGGGTGTGCTTGCCGAGCAGTTTATCGATGGGCCGGAATACACCGTGGCCATTCTCGGTGACCGCGCACTGCCCTCCATCCGCATGGAAACCGATAACGAGTTTTATGACTACGAGGCCAAGTACCTGTCCGAGCAGACCCGTTATCACTGCCCCAGCGATCTGGACGCCGCCGCGGAGCGGAAGTTGGCGGAGCTGGCTGCCCTGGCGTTTTCTTCGCTGGGCTGTAATGGCTGGGGTCGGGTAGATGCCATGCGTGACGCGGACGGGCGCTTCTATGTTCTTGAGGTCAATACGATACCGGGAATGACCTCCCACAGCCTGGTGCCTATGGCGGCCAGGCAGGCAGGAATGGATGTGCCAGAGCTGGTAGAACAGATCGTGTCGCTGGCCTGGGAGGCGAGGAGCTGATGGGTATTGCAATCAAGCTGCCAGGATTGACTCGCCAGCCTGCAGCAAAAAAGAAGGCTGGGAAAGCCCCTGCTCGCAGGCAGTCCAAACCAGTGAATGCCCGTGGCAGCAGACAGGAAAAGCGTCCTACACCTACAGCAAACGCTCAGCGCAAACAGAAAGGGCCGCAGACCAAGGGAGCTACCCGCAGGCAGGCCGCGAAACAGGCCAGGCCGCAACGCAGTTTTAACTGGCTCAACCGCATTCTTGTATTGCTGGGAGTGGGCGTGGTGACAGTCGCCGGGGCACAGGCCTACCTCGCGCTGCAGGCTATTCCGGTGCAGCGCATCACCGTCACCGGAGAACTGGAGCACACCCAGAGTGCTGCCGTGCAGGACATGGTGCATCCCGCCCTGGTAGGTGGCTTCCTGTGGACGGACCTGGGTGAGGTGCGTGCGCAACTGGAAGCGTTGCCATGGATCCACCAGGCCAGTGTGCGTCGGGTGTGGCCCAACGCGTTGGAAATTCACGTGATTGAGCAATTGCCTATTGCGCGCTGGGGCGACGGCGCTTTCCTCAACCACGAGGGAGAGGTCTTCCGGCCCAGCCAGCTTGAGGCTTGGCAGGGGCTGCCTGTGCTGCGCGGGCCGGAGGGCTCTGCCCAGCAGCTGATGCAAACCTATCAGCGGCTGGTGGACTTACTCAAGCCCATGGGGCTGAGCGTGGCGCAGTTGACCATTGATGAACGCGGAGAAGTGGCAGCGGTTCTGGGTGGCGGGCAGCAATTGATGATCGGCGGAGCAGACTTTCTTGAGCGCATGAAGCGGTTCAAGGCGGTGTACCGCAGCGAACTGGCATCGCAAATGGATAGGGTGGAACGCATCGACCTGCGTTACGCCCGTGGGGTGGCGGTGGGCTTTATTGCGCCCGCCGGGTTGCCGGCAGCGGCAAGTGATAACGAACAGGCGTAGGGGAGACACTGCCATGGGCAGCGCGCAGGACAAACGCATGATCGTCGGGCTGGACATCGGTACCTCGAAAGTGGTGGCGATAGTCGGTGAAGTCGGCATGGACGGTGAAATCGAGGTGGTGGGCATAGGCTCGCATCCCTCGAAGGGTATGAAAAAAGGCGTGGTGGTGAATATCGAGTCCACCGTGCAGTCGATTCAGCGCGCGGTGGAAGAAGCCGAGCTGATGGCCGGCTGCCAGATTCACTCTGTATATGTAGGCATTGCCGGCAGTCATATTCGCAGTCTTAACTCGCACGGCATTGTTGCGATAAAGGACAAGGAAGTATTCCACCATGACCTGGAACGGGTGATAGATGCCGCCCAGGCTGTCGCCATTCCCGCAGATCAAAAGGTGCTGCATATCCTGCCGCAGGAATATGTCATCGATAACCAGGAGGGCATCAAGGAGCCCATGGGGATGTCCGGGGTACGCCTGGAAGCCAAGGTGCACCTGGTGACCTGCGCGGTCAATGCAGCGCAGAACATTGAAAAGTGCATCAGGCGCTGCAGCCTGGAAGTAGAGGAGATCATCCTCGAGCAGCTGGCTTCAAGTTACTCAATCCTCACTGATGATGAGCGTGAACTGGGCGTGTGCCTGGTGGATATCGGGGGAGGCACCACTGACATTGCCATCTTCACCGACGGATCCATCCGTCATACCGGAGTGATCCCTATTGCCGGCGACCAGGTGACTAATGATATCGCCATGGCCCTGCGCACACCCACGCAGCACGCTGAGGAAATCAAGATCAAGTACGCCTGCGCGCTGACGCAACTGGCCGGTGCAGACGAGACCATCAAAGTGCCCAGCGTGGGCGATCGCCCGCCGCGAGACCTGTCACGCCAGTCGCTGGCCGAAGTCGTTGAGCCGCGCTACGACGAACTGTTCACCCTGGTGCAGGCAGAGCTGCGCCGCTCCGGCTATGAGGACATGGTGCCAGCCGGCATTGTGCTCACCGGAGGCACCTCAAAAATGGAGGGCGCGGTGGAACTCGCTGAGGAAATTTTTCACATGCCGGTGCGCGTGGGCTACCCGCAAAGTGTGCAGGGGCTCAACGATATTGTGCGCAACCCGATCTATGCCACCAGCGTAGGTCTGTTGCAGTACGGGGTGGACCATATGGACGAGGGCGGGCAGGTAGCCGCCAAGTCTGCTGGGTCCGCAGAAAGTTGGATAAGCCGGGCCCGGGCCTGGATTTCAAGTAATTTTTAAGCAGTGAAGCGTCGCACGGTAGTGCGGCTTTTTTATCAAAGGGGAGATACACCATGTTTGAACTTATCGATAACGTACCATCCAATGCGGTGATCAAAGTGATCGGCATAGGCGGAGGCGGCGGCAACGCCGTAAAGCATATGATCGAGAACTCGGTGGAGGGGGTGGATTTTATCTGCGCCAACACGGATGCGCAGGCGCTGTCGGACATTTCGTCCAAAACCGTGCTGCAGTTGGGTGGGGATATCACCAAGGGGCTTGGCGCCGGCGCCAACCCGGAAATCGGCCGCGCGGCCGCCATGGAAGACCGTGAGCGCATTGCGGATTCCCTGCGTGGGGCCGACATGGTATTCATCACCGCCGGCATGGGCGGTGGCACGGGTACAGGGGGAGCGCCGGTGGTCGCGGAAGTGGCGCGCGAACTGGGCATACTGACTGTTGCCGTAGTCACTCGCCCGTTTCCTTTCGAGGGCAAAAAACGCCTGAAAATTGCGCAAGAGGGAGTGAGTGAATTACAGCAACATGTGGATTCGCTGATCACTATTCCGAACGAAAAATTGCTCGAAGTGCTAGGTAAAAATACCAGTCTGCTCGATGCCTTTAAAGAAGCAAATGATGTATTGTTGGGCGCAGTTCAGGGTATCGCCGATCTGATTATCCGCCCTGGCATGATCAACGTGGATTTCGCCGATGTGCGAACCGTGATGTCAGAAATGGGTATGGCGATGATGGGCACCGGCAGTTCCAAGGGCGAGAATCGTGCCCGCGAAGCAGCCGAGCGAGCCATAAACAGCCCCCTTCTGGACGACATAGATTTGCAGGGTGCCCGCGGAATCCTGGTGAATATCACCGCTGGCCTTGATCTCGCACTTGGCGAGTTCGCCGAAGTTGGCGACACGATCGAGGAATTTGCATCCGAAGAAGCGACAGTAGTAGTGGGTACGGTCATTGATCCTGATATGACCGACGAGCTCAAGGTAACAGTGGTTGCCACCGGGTTAGGCGCTGAGGCAGCGAAAACGCCTCTGCAGGTAGTAGATACTGCCCCCAAACCGGTGACAGCGAATGCCGAGTCCGACGAAGCCCCCGACTATCGCGACCTGGATCGCCCCGCGGTCCAGCGCAGGCAGCGAGCCGCCGGTAACCAGGCAGCCGCTGTTGCACCTGACGCAGACGAGGAGTATTTCGATATTCCCGCTTTTCTGCGTCGGCAGGCAGACTGACGGGCCGCAAGCACGGTGTGGCCTCGTCGCGGTGAGACGCAAGAGGCTACGGCTGGAGTGACTATGATTCGACAACGCACACTGAGAAACGCGATCAAGGCGACTGGCGTCGGCTTGCACACGGGCGATAAAGTCTACCTGACCTTGTCTCCTGCGCCGGTTGATACCGGCATCGTCTTTCGCAGGGTTGATCTCGAACCGGCGGTAGAAATACCCGGTCAGGCCGAGAACGTTGCCGATACCATGCTCTCCACCGGCCTGGTGGCCAATGGCGCCAAGGTCTCCACGGTAGAACACCTGATGGCGGCGATGGCTGGCCTGGGCATAGATAATGCCTATGTCGATGTCAGCGCGCCGGAAGTGCCAATTATGGACGGCAGTGCGGCCCCGTTTGTTTTTCTCATCCAGTCCGCTGGTATCGAGGAGCAGAACGCGGCCAAGAAGTTTATTCGCATCAAACGCAAGGTCACGGTCGAGGACGGCGACAAGGTAGCCAGCTTCCTCCCCTTTGATGGCTTCAAGGTCTCCTTCACCATCGATTTTGACCACCCCGTTTTTCGCGATCGCACTGCCCATGCCGATGTGGATTTTTCCACCACTTCCTTCGTCAAGGAGATCAGCCGCGCCCGCACCTTTGGTTTTATGCACGAAATCGAGTATCTGCGCTCCAAGGGCCTGGCCCGTGGCGGCAGTGTGGACAATGCCATCGTGGTCGATGAATACCGTATTCTCAACCAGGATGGCTTGCGCTACGACGACGAGTTTGTACGCCACAAGGTACTGGATGCCATTGGTGACCTGTATCTTCTGGGTAATAGCCTGATTGGCGAGTTTCGCGCCTACAAGTCGGGGCATGCCCTGAATAATGCCTCCCTGCGCGCCCTGATCGCGCAACCCGATGCCTGGGAAGTGGTGACCTTCGATGATGAAGCGACGGCACCTATTTCCTACGCGCTCAATCCGGTCATAGCTGCCTAGGCAGGTCAGCTGGTACGGGCATCTCCTCCCTCGCGGAGTCTATTAGTCGATGGACATAACAAGCTTTCACCAAATTGCGCGAGCGATCATTGAGTGGGGCGCGATTGTTGTAGCGTTGTTGCTGGGTCTGGGTGCATTGGCGATAGCGGTTATGTACGTAGTGGACAAAGTCCAGACCAGGCATGCCATCCGGCGCAATTATCCGGTGGTCGGTCGCTTCCGCTACCTGTTTGAACATCTGGGCGAATTTTTCCGCCAGTATTTTTTTGCGATGGATCGCGAAGAACTGCCCTTTAACCGGGCTGAACGGGCCTGGGTGTACCGCGCCGCCAAAGAGGCGGATACGACGGTAGCCTTCGGCTCCACGCGACCGCTGACTATTGAGGGCGACGTGTTTTTCCTCAACAGCGCGTTCCCCACTCTCGACGAGGACGCGGTGCAGCCGCGACCGGTCACCGTAGGTGAAGGCTTCTGTCTCAAGCCGTATACCAATTCCTCTATCCTCAACATTTCGGCAATGAGTTTCGGTGCGATATCCGAGCCAGCTGTGCGCGCGCTGGCCCGGGGTGCACGGGAGGCGGGCGTCTGGATGAACACCGGGGAGGGCGGCCTGTCTCGCTATCACCTGGAGTCCGGTGCGGACCTTGTCTTTCAGATAGGCACAGCAAAATACGGTGTTCGCGACCAGGCCGGACAGCTCAGTGACGAGAAGTTGCTGGCTATTGCCGCGCACGAGCAGGTGCGTATGTTTGAGATCAAGATGAGTCAGGGCGCCAAACCGGGCAAAGGGGGTATTTTGCCGGGTCGTAAAGTCACCGAAGAAGTGGCGCTGATTCGGGGTATCGAGCCGGGCGTCGATTCCATCAGCCCCAACGGCCACCCGGATATTCGCTGCGCCGACGACCTGCTGGATATGATCACCCATATTCGCCAGCTCACCGGGAAGCCGGTGGGCTTCAAGACAGTGGTGGGGCAGCTTGATTTTTTCCACGATTTATTCCGCGCGATTCACCGTCGCGGTCCGGATGTCGCGCCGGACTTTATCACTATCGACAGCGCTGACGGTGGCACTGGCGCTGCGCCGCAGCCGCTCATCGATTACATGGGGATGCCGCTGCAGGAAAGCCTGCCTCTGGTGGTGGATCTGTTGCAGGAGTATGGCTTGCGAGAGCGGATCAAGGTGATTGCTTCCGGCAAGCTCATCGGCCCGGCCAAGGTCGCCTGGGCGCTGGCGGTGGGCGCCGACTTCTGCGTGTCTGCCCGCGGCTTTATGTTTGCGCTGGGCTGTGTCCAGGCGCTGCAATGTAACAAGAACACCTGCCCTACCGGCATTACGACGCACGACAAGGACCTGCAGCGTGGCCTGGTTCCGGCAGAGAAAAGCCTGCGGGTAGCCGCCTATGCGCGCCAGCTGGCCTATAGCGTCGGTATCATCGCGCATTCCTGTGGCGTCACCGAGCCGCGCGGGTTGCAGCGCGGGCATGTGCGGGTAATAGCGTCTACCGGTGCCTCCCGCAGTATGGCCGAGCTGCACCCCGAACCTGCGGTGAAAGCCGAATACGCGGGCTTTGCAGATGCACTGGGCCGGCGCGAGGCGGGTTGAGCCAGATCGCAGCGGATGGCCGGAATTGGGCACCGCATCACGTCAGTTGCATAGAAATTCTCTGATCTTTGTGGCATAGTTCCCGGCTGTTTTGCCTCGTGTCCGCGTGAATGAAAGTTATTCTCATTAACCGCAAGCACGGCGGCTCACGCTCCATAGAGCTGGGGCGCTGGTCGCTTGCCCTGCTGTCCCTCTGCTGCCTTGGCCTGCCCCTTGGGCTGGTGGCTGGCGGCTACCTGTTGGGTCAGGAGGATGAGGCCAGTTCCATGCGCGGGCTGGCACTGGAAGGCCTGCAAAAAGAAATCGATCAGCAACAGGAAGAACTGGCGCAACTGCAATCCCGTGCCGAGAGCAAATTGCAGGCGATGACGCTGAGTCTGGCCCAACTGCAGGCACGCATGACAAGGTTGGACGCCCTGGGGCAGCACTTGACGGCGATGGCTGACCTGGAGGATGGGGAGTTTGATTTCAGCCAACCCCCCGCTGTAGGTGGGCCGTTGGCGGGTGACTTCAATGTGGAGTACGACAGCGGCGGCCTTGCGGCAGAACTGGGCCTGTTTCAGGAGCAGGTGGCGGACCGCGAGCAGCAGCTCGATATTCTGGAAACACTGCTGACCAATCGCAGGCTGGACGAACAAAGCTGGTTGTCCGGGCGTCCTATTGAGAAAGGCTGGATCTCCTCGCATTATGGAAAACGCACAGACCCTTTTACCGGCAAGCCTGCATTCCATCACGGCATTGATTTCGCCGGCAAGGAAGGCTCCAATGTCATTGCCGTGGCCTCCGGTGTTGTTACCTGGATCGGCAGCAAGTCAGGTTATGGCGAGATGGTGGAGGTGTCCCACGGGGACGGCTTTGTTACTCGCTACTCCCACAACAAGAAAGCGCTGGTCAAACCCGGCGATGTGGTGCGCAAAGGGCAGGCAATTGCCCTGATGGGTTCCACGGGCCGCTCCACCGGGGCCCACGTGCATTACGAAGTATACAAACACGGCCGTTCGGTCGACCCTTCCAGTTACGTGCGCCGCACGCGGCGCTGAAGTCGTACTCCCAGTCCTCTAGAATCTGCCCGCCCCGGCCAGTGGCCCGGTGGGTGACGCCTATCCAGTACAAGTTGAAAGCTGATGATTAACAAATTCCTCAAGATGATTATTGGTTCCCGCAATGACCGGGAACTGAAGCGCATGGGCAAAGTGGTCAAGAAAATCAATGCCCTGGCAGATGACGTCAAAGCCCTGGACGACGAACAGTTGGCCGCAAAAACGGCCGAGTTCCGGCAGCGTCTCGCCGACGGGCAAACCCTGGACGATATCCTGCCCGAGGCGTTTGCGGTAGTGCGCGAAGCGGGTGAACGTGTGCTGGGCCTGCGCCACTTCGACGTCCAGTTGATAGGTGGCATGGCACTGCACGAGGGCAAGATCGCGGAGATGCGCACCGGTGAGGGTAAAACGCTGGTAGCCACCCTGCCGGCATACCTCAATGCCTTGACCGGGGATGGTGTGCACCTGATTACGGTGAACGATTACCTCGCCAACAGGGACGCCAACTGGATGGGGCCTCTGTATGAGTTTCTGGGCATCTCGGTTGGTGTGATCCGCTCAGGCCAGATGCCGGAGCAGAAACGGCAAGCCTATGCCGCGGATATTATTTACGGCACCAACAACGAATTTGGCTTCGATTACCTGCGCGACAATATGGCCTTCACCCTCGAGGACCGTATGCAGGGCAAGCTGTCCTTCGCCATTGTTGACGAGGTGGACTCCATTCTTATCGACGAGGCGCGCACGCCACTGGTGATCTCCGGTGCTTCGGAGGACAGCTCTGAGCTCTACAAAACAATCAATGGTTTGATTCCCGCACTGAAGCCGGATCTGGAAGGGGAGTCCGGCCACTACACAGTGGACGAGAAGCAGCGTCAGGTAGAACTCACTGAAGAGGGTCATGAGTTCGTTGAAGAGATGCTGATACGGGAAAAGTTGTTGGAGGAAGGTGACAGCCTCTACGCTGCCAGCAATCTGAATTTACTGCACCATGTGCACTCCGGGTTGCGCGCCCATGTGCTGTTCCAGCGCGATGTGGAGTACATTGTGCAGGACGGTCAGGTCGTGCTGATTGATGAGCATACCGGCAGGACAATGGCTGGCCGACGCCTCTCAGAGGGCCTGCATCAGGCGATTGAGGCGAAAGAAGGAGTGGCTATCCAGAGTGAAAGCCAGACCCTCGCGTCCACCACCTTCCAGAATTACTTCCGGCTCTACGGCAAGTTGTCCGGCATGACCGGTACGGCTGATACCGAGGCCTTCGAGTTCCGCCAGATCTATGGTCTGGAGGTGTTGGTGATTCCCACCAACGTGCCGCAACTGCGTCAGGATCTCAATGATCTGGTCTATTTGTCGCGGGAGGAGAAATTCGATGCCATCGTCGCTGATGTGAAAGAGTGCATGGCCAATCACGCACCGGTGTTGGTGGGTACGGCCTCGGTGGAAACATCTGAAGAACTCTCGGCCCGTTTCCGCAAGGCCGATATTGCCCACAAAGTGCTCAACGCCAAGTATCACGAACAGGAGGCGGAGATCATTGCCCAGGCAGGGCGCCCTGGCGTGGTAACTATTGCGACCAATATGGCGGGCCGGGGTACCGATATTGTCCTGGGAGGGAATCTGGAGGCGGAGATTGCGGCCGCCGGAGAGATCAGCGAGGAGCGCAAGGCGGAACTCAAGGCTGCATGGGAAGAACGTCACAGACAGGTGCTGGAGGCGGGCGGCCTGCACATACTCGGTACCGAGCGCCACGAATCGCGGCGTATCGACAACCAGTTACGCGGTCGGGCCGGGCGTCAGGGCGATCCGGGTGTATCCCGCTTCTACCTGTCGCTGGAAGACAGCCTGATGCGTATCTTCGCATCGGACCGGGTGAAGAACTTTATGCAAGCCCTGGGCATGGAAAAGGGTGAGGCCATCGAGCACCGCATGGTAACCAACGCGATTGAAAAAGCGCAGCGCAAGGTGGAAGGTCGCAACTTTGATATTCGTAAACAGTTACTGGAATACGACGATGTGGCCAACGACCAGCGCCAGATCATCTACCAGCAGCGTAATGACCTGCTGACCGAGGCGGATATCTCAGAAACGATTACCGCCATCCGTGCCGATGTTATCAACCGTAGTATTGACAGTTTCATCCCGCCCATGAGCGTGGAAGAGCAGTGGGATGTGCCGGGCCTGGAACGTGCTCTGGAAGCAGAGTTTGCCCAGCCCCTGCCGGTACAGCAGTGGCTGGACGAAGATAACAAGTTGCATGAAGAGGCGCTTCGCGAGCGAATCGTGGCGACGATACAGAGTGCCTACGAAGCCAAGTGCGAGACCGTCGGGCCGGATATGCGCAAGATCGAGAAACAGATCATGCTGCAGGTGCTGGACACGCTGTGGAAAGAGCACCTGGCGACCATGGATCACCTGCGTCAGGGGATACACTTGCGAGCCTATGCGCAGAAAAACCCCAAGCAGGAATACAAGCGTGAGTCTTTTGAACTGTTCCAGGAACTGCTGGACAGCCTGAAGATGGAAGTTGTGAAGTTTCTCAGCCACGTGCAAATCCAGCGCCAGGATGAGGCGGAGCTCATAGAGCAGCGTCGGCGCGAAGCGGCGGAGCGTGAGCAGTTGGCGTTTCAGCATGCCGAGGCATCGGGTATGGCGGCACCGCAAGATCCGCAGCGCCCGCCGGCACAACCGGCAGTGCCCGAGACCTTCGTACGTGAGCAGCCCAAGGTGGGCCGCAATGATCCCTGCCCCTGTGGCAGTGGCAAGAAATACAAGCAATGTCACGGCAAATTGTAAGCGGGAACTGAACCATGGCTGTAGGAGAGGACAAGCTTCCTGCGTTGCTTCCGGTGGCGGGTGTGCGTCTGGGCACGGTATCCGCCGGCATCAAGACTGCCGGTCGCCGGGACCTGGTGTTGATTGAGCTGGCTGCCGGTAGTCATTGCGTGGGTGTGTTCACGCGCAACGCGTTTTGTGCGGCGCCGGTGACCGTGGCCAGGGAGCATTTGCAGCAGGCAAACGCGCGACCTCGTTACCTGTTGGTCAACACTGGCAACGCCAATGCAGGCACCGGAAAACAGGGTCTGCGCGATGCGCGAAGCTGCTGTGATGCCCTTGCACTGGCAACCGGGGTGTCATCGGCTGAGGTACTACCTTTCTCTACAGGGGTAATAGGCGAACCGCTGCCCGTGGAGAGAATCACCACAGCATTGCCGGACGCTATCGCCGGGCTGGATGAATCCGGCTGGGCAGATGCGGCGCAGGGAATTCTCACCACGGACACCCGCCCCAAGGGGCTCTCCGTCACCTTCAGTGTTGACGGCAGGAACTACGTGGTGACCGGGATCGCCAAGGGTGCGGGCATGATCCGTCCCAACATGGCGACCATGCTTGGCTACGTGGCCACTGACGCGGCAGTAGCGCCTGATGTACTGCAGAAAATTCTGGCTGACGCCGCCAACCTTTCCTTCAACCGTATCACCATAGACGGCGATACCTCTACCAATGATGCCTGTATGCTGGTCGCGACCGGCGCTGCCGGTAACGAACCTCTGCAAGCGGGTGACGACTCGCCCTTACAGCGAGCGCTGGTCGATGCCGTGCAGGAAGTGTGCGTTGGCCTCGCCCAGGGGCTGGTGCGCGATGGTGAGGGTGCCAGCAAGTTTGTGACTGTGACCGTCAATGGCGGTCGTACGGAGCAGGAATGCCTGGACGTGGGCTTCACTATCGGTCATTCGCCGTTGGTAAAAACCGCCTTGTTCGCTTCCGACCCCAACTGGGGGCGGTTGCTGGCCGCAATCGGACGTGCGGGGCTGGAGAGCCTTGATGTTGACCGCGTCAGTGTGTTTTTGAATGAAGTGCTGATAGCCGAGAATGGTGCCCGCGCAGCCAGCTATAGCGAAGAGCAGGGCGTGGCGGCCATGGCACCAGAGGACATTGTGATTCGGATTGAACTGGACCGTGGCGACGCGTCGGCATCGGTCTGGACGACAGACTTTTCCTATGATTACGTGCGCATCAACGCGGAGTATCGTACTTGACGGTGCACGTAGCCGTGGGTGTTATTGTGGATGCCCGTCGTCAGATACTTCTCACCCGCAGGCCTGATCACGTACACCAGGGCGGCCTGTGGGAATTTCCCGGCGGCAAAGTTGAAGCCGGCGAAACGCTGTCAAAAGCGCTGAAACGTGAGTTGCTCGAAGAACTGGCAATCGCACCGCTGCGGACCACGCCTCTGCTGGAAATACACCATGATTACGGCGATAAAGCCGTCACACTGGATGTTCACGTGGTTTGGGAGTACAGCGGTGAGCCTGAGGCACGAGAGGGTCAGCCCATGGCCTGGGTGGATGTGAGCGCACTGACTGACTACGACTTTCCCGCGGCCAACGAGCCTATCGTTGCTGCCCTGGTGGAACTGTTCGCATAGCTGTCGCCCGCTCCAATCCTTTGCGGCAGTGGAACCCCCTGTCAGGCCGTCCCCGATAACGAGTCGATTCGCCGCGGTGCGTGATACGCGCCTTCATCCCGCCTCAGCTTTCTCGCGTTTCCGCGCGAGCCAGAAATTCCTTGTGTAACTCTGCTACTGTACCGTCGAGTTCGTCCAGTGAGCGCGAGTTGTCGATAACGATATCTGCCTTTTCCAGGCGCTTCTCCCGCGACATCTGCGCCGCCATGATGCGTTTAACCTGGGCTTCATCGTTGTCGTCCCTGGCCATGGTGCGCTGTAGCTGAAGCGCTTCCGGTACGTCCACAACCACAGTCAGGTCTGCCAGTTCTCCCTGGCTGGTTTCCAGCAGCAGCGGCGAGGCGAGGATGACATAATCGGAGTCTGCAGCCTGCAACTGGCGGCGAATCTCCTGGCTGATCAGGGGGTGGGTGAGCTGCTCCAGCCAGCGGCGTTCGCTGTCGTTGGCAAATACAATGCGTCGCAGCGCGGCCCGGTCCAACCGGCCGTCCTGGAGCAGAACCCCCGGGCCGAAATGGGCGGCAATAGCGTCCAGCGCAGGCCCGCCAGGCTCCACCACCACGCGAGCAGCCTTGTCGGCGTCAACCACCACAACCCCGTGCGCCTCGAACCGATCGGTGACAGCGGATTTACCGCTGCCGATGCCACCAGTGATGCCAATGACCAGAGTCATACCATTACAAGCCCATAGTGTTGAGGTAGCTGGCAGTCATTTCGTCGCCCCACATCATGGCGATCCAGCCGGCGGCTGCCAGGTAGGGTCCAAAAGGCATGGGCACGTCACGACCACGGCGTTGCAACAGCATCAGCACGATGCCTGCTATCGCACCAACGACGGAGGACAGCAGGATGATCGCTGGCAGTGCCTGCCAGCCCAACCAGGCGCCCAGTGCTGCCAGCAGTTTGAAGTCACCATAGCCCATACCCTCTTTTCCGGTCACCCCCTTGAACAGCCAGTATACGCTCCACAGCGCCAGGTACCCGGCCATCGCGCCGATTACCGCGTCTCCCAGGCTGACGTAGGTGCCGTTGATATTGAAGAGTAAACCCAGCCAGAGCAGCGGCAGGGTGATGTCGTCCGGGAGAAGTTGGTGATCGATATCAATCAGGGTTAGCGCTATCAACGACCAGGTCAGCAGCAAGACGCCCAGCAGTGCCACGGAAGCAGGAAACTGCCAAATCAGTGCCAGGCTGAGCAGCCCGGTGCCCAGTTCCACCAGCGGGTAGCGCATTGAAATGGCAACGCCGCAGTTGGCGCACTTTCCGCCCAGCAGGAGGTAACTGACAACGGGAATATTCTGCCAGGGCCGGATAGCGGCCTGGCAGTGCGGGCAGTGGGAGTTCGGTGTCGACAGGGTAAGCGGCTGGCCTTCGGCCTCGCGCTCCACCTCCAGTAACTCGCAGCAGTCTCGACGCCAGCGCGCCTCCATCATGATGGGCAGCCGATGGATGACCACGTTGAGAAAGCTGCCTACCACCAGGCCCAGTGCCAGCAGGGCGAGGCCAAGTAGCCAGCCGAGCTGGTTGAGGGCGTCCAACATGTGAGGGATTCCCTGCCTAGATAACAGAACCGAGCATAAAGATCGGCAGGTACATGGCGATCATCAGGCCACCCACCAGGATCCCGAGTACGGACATGATAAGCGGCTCGATCAGTGAGCTGAGATTATCCACCGCGTCATCGACGGCCGCTTCATAATGGTCGGCCACCTTGCCCAGCATATCGTCCAGCGCGCCGGATTCCTCCCCAATGGATACCATTTGCAGCAGCATGTTGGGGAACAGGCCGGTCGCCTTGATCGAGTTATACAGTGTGGAACCGGTAGTGACGTCATCCTTGATCTGGCGAATGGCTCTGGCATACACCGAGTTACCCGCTGCACCAGCGGTGGACTCCAGCGCGTCGACCAAGGGTACACCGGCAGCAAAGGTGGTGGAGAGGGTGCGGGAGAAGCGCGCGATCACAGCATCGTGCACGATGCCGCCGACCACCGGTAATTTCAGTGCGAGCTTGTCCAACCATTGAGAAAACTTTTCCGATCTGAACTTTGCCTCACGGAAGGCAAAGGCGATTGCCACCATGGCGAGCAGGCATATAAACCAGTACTCCTGCACAAACTCAGACATGTTCAGTACCATCTGGGTAAACGCGGGCAGGTCCGAGCCGAAATTCTGGAAGGTTTCCGCGAACACGGGAATAACCTTGATCAACAGAATCAGTGTGACCACCAGACCCACAGCGATGACCGCTACGGGGTAGGTCATGGCCTTGCGAATCTTGGCTTTGAGCGCTTCGGTTTTTTCTTTATAAGTGGCCACGCGATCGAGCATGACTTCCAGGGTACCGGACTCTTCGCCGGAGCCCACCAGGCTGCAGAACAACTCATCGAAGTGGCGCGGATGTTTCGCCAGCGAGGGTGCGAGCCCGGTACCGGATGCAACATCATTCTTGATCTCGTTGACCATCTGCCGCATGCGCGGCTTGTCCAGCCCGTCGGCGACGATCTCGAAGCTTTGCACCAGCGGCACGCCCGCTTTCATCATGGTCGCCAGCTGGCGGGTGAAGATGGCGATATCCGAAGGCTTTATCGCCTTGCCCTGGCCTGAGCCGAACAGCGGCTTGGACTTTTTCCTGACTGATTTGGGCTTTATACCCTGCCGGCGCAACTGTGCCTTGGCCATAGCGCTGCTGGCAGCGGAAATCTCGCCCTTGCTGTTGCGGCCGTTCTTGTCAATGCCGCTCCAACTGAATGTATCGTTACCTGTTGCTGTTGCCATATTGGTTAACGCCCCTGTTACCGTCCCTAAGTCGTTGTTATCAGTCCACCGTTATCCGGTTGGCTTCTTCCAGTGTGGTCAAGCCGTTCGCGACCTTGCGCAGTGCTGACTGGCGCAGGGTCGCAAAGCCCTCGGCGGTGGCCGCATCCTGTATTTGTATGGAGTTTCCTTCTTCCATGATCAGCGAGGCAATCTTCGGTGTGATTCTTACCACCTCGTATACGCCTACACGACCCTTGTAGCCTTCATTGCAGAGGCTGCAGCCTACTGCTTTCATAATTGCCGCCTCGCCCAGTTGCTCCTCGGTGAAGCCTTCCTGCAACAGGGTTTCGTGCGGGATGTCTGCCGGCACCGCGCACTCTTTGCACAGCCGTCTGGCCAGACGCTGGGCAATAATCAAATCTACAGATGACGCCACGTTGAATGCCGGCACACCCATGTTGAGCAAGCGCGTTACCGTTTCCGCTGCGCTGTTGGTGTGCAGGGTGGATAACACCAGGTGGCCCGTCTGTGCCGCTTTGATGGCGATTTCTGCTGTTTCCAGGTCTCGAATCTCACCGACCATGATCACGTCCGGGTCCTGGCGGAGGAAGGAGCGCAGCGCCTCGGCGAAGTTCAGCCCGACCTTGGGGTTTACGTGCACCTGGTTGATCCCCGCGAGGTTGATTTCCACCGGATCTTCCGCGGTGGAGATGTTGCGCTCCGGGGTGTTGAGTATATTCAGGCCGGTGTAAAGCGAAACCGTTTTACCCGAACCGGTGGGACCGGTGACCAGGATCATGCCCTGCGGCTGGTTGAGCGCCTTCATGTACATGGCTTTCTGGTCTTCTTCATAACCGAGTGCATCAATGCCCAACTGGGCGCTGCTTGGGTCCAGAATACGTAACACAATCTTCTCGCCGAACAGCGTGGGCAGGGTATTGACACGAAAGTCGATAGCCCGGTTGCGCGACAGCTTCATCTGGATGCGGCCATCCTGCGGCATGCGTCGCTCGGAGATATCCATCTGCGACATGACCTTGAGGCGCGCTGACAGCCGACTGGCCAGGTTACGCGGTGGCTTGACCATTTCCCGGAGCACGCCGTCGGTGCGAAAGCGCACCCTGTAATTGTGCTCGTAGGGTTCGAAGTGAATATCCGAGGCTCCCTGTTTGATGGCGTCTATCAATACCTTGTTGACGAACCGGAC